>Ga0209208_10001984_pt1 | contig 29175 bp, 24 predicted proteins | sample S1TSphfallax_3_FD_187694 | JGI IMG/M metagenome (GOLD analysis project Ga0209208, IMG submission 187694) | Host-associated microbial communities from peat moss isolated from Minnesota, USA - S1T2_Fd - Sphagnum fallax MG (SPAdes) (version 2) | ecosystem: Host-associated > Plants > Peat moss >...
GGCGAAGCCCTGCAAGGCGCGAGCGGCGGCCAGGTATTGTGCGTAATGCGGCGGTTGGAACTTTGGATCCGAACGACGCAGGTCATCGCCCGTGAATGCGGTATCGGCGCGCATACGGCCGGAGAGAAGGCCGCGGCACAGAGCCCCATAGGCGAGCACCGTCAAGCCGGTATCGCGGGCGTAAGGCAGCACGTCGGCGTCGATGGCGCGTTCGAAAAGATTGTACGGCGATTGGACGACCGCCAGGGGCGCAAAGCGGCGGAAGTCCTCCATCTGAGCCGGATCGTAGTTGCTGACCCCGATGCTCAAGATCTTGCCGTCCCGATGCAGTCTCGCGAGTTCGCCGGCCGTTTCTTCCGCCGGCACTCGTTCATCCGGCCAGTGGACCTGGTAGAGATCGATGTGATCGGTGCGCAAGCGTCGCAACGAATCCTCGATTTCCTGGCGAATGCGCGCAGCGCTGGCGTTGCGCTGCGGCTTGCCGTCGGGCCACTCGAGCGCCACCTTGGTGGCGATGACCGCCTGATCGCGCCGCCCGTCGAGTGCCCTACCGACGACCTCCTCAGAATGGCCGAATCCATAGACGGGTGCGGTATCGATCAGATTGATGCCGGCGTCCAGCGCCTTGCGAATGGTCCGTATCGAGGCCTCATCATCGGTTCCGCCCCACATCCACCCGCCGATCGCCCAGGTACCCAACCCGATGCGTGAAACCGGCCGTTCAATTCCGGCAATGCGTGTCGTCTCCATATGATGCCTCCAAATGGTTCGCGGCTTCCAGGGCTACCAATGCCCCGCCAATGATGTGAATATAGCTCAATGATGATTGAAAGAGGCTCAATGAAGCGTTTCATCGACGGCAACTCGCCAGGTTGACTCGTGCCGGTACTCAAGCGTTCGGAACTTGCCGATCTCAACGTCTTCATTACCATCGTACGCCGACGCAGTTTTCGACGCGCGGCCATCGAAATGGGCGTGAGCACGTCGGCATTGAGTCATGCGATGAAAGCCCTGGAGTCGCGGCTCGGCGTCAAGTTGCTGAATAGAACCAGCCGCTCGGTCGTGCCGACCGCGGCGGGCAGCGAGCTCGCGGCGCGCTTGGAACGCGGCTTTCAAACCATCGGTGATGCCTTGGGAGATCTGGAACGGTTTCGGGCCTCGCCCATGGGGCGGCTGCGGATCAACGTTCCGCGCGACGCCGCGCGGCTGCTCCTCGAACCCGTGCTCCCACGCTTCGTCGCGAGCTATCCTGACACCCAGCTGGACATCACCGTGGATGATCGCTTCGTCGACATCGTCAACGACGGCTACGACGCCGGCATTCGCTATGGCGGACGGGTGCCCAAGGACATGGTGGCCATGCCGCTGACCGGGCCACTACGCTGGGTCGTTGTCGGCTCGCCCGAGTATCTCGCCCGCCGGGGCCGACCGAAGGTGCCGCAGGATCTTCTGCATCATGCCTGCATGCGAATGCGAATCGGCGACAATTCAATCTACAAGTGGGAGCTTGGAGCGGGGGAGAAGGCCCAGGAAATCGACGTCCCCGGGCCTGTCAGTGTGAACGAAACGGATTTTTCTGTGGCCGCAGCGATACGCGGAGTGGCTCTCGCCTACTGTCTCGAGCTTCGCGTGGCCAATGAACTGCGCGCCGGTACCCTCGAACTCGTGCTGCCGAAGTGGGCGGCGCCCGGCCCGGCGTTCCATATGTACTATCCCACCGGCCGACAAACACCGCCCGGACTGCGCCAGTTGATCGATATGTTGCGGGAGGCGTACTTGCCTCGGCGCTGACTAGGTTTGCGCGGGACTGACGGCGATTGGCTGCCGGTGGGCGTGGTGATCGGGATGCGGCCAGCCCGCGGCGGTCATCGCGAGCGCGGATTGAAGGGTGGAGTCGCTCAATAGTCCTTTTCCCTGCAGCAGCAATTCCAAAGCGTTCACCCAACATCGATAATACGCCAGGTCTTCGGACATCTGCCCGGCGAGCGTGAGTTGATGCGAGTGCAATTCGCGCCCGAGGGCTTGCGCCCATTCAGCCCAGGTAAAGTGACCGGCGCTCGACAGCGTCCGGGTCAGGGCGAACGCGCGCGCAGCCCACGGGGCAGGAAATGAAGCATCATCGGCATTGGGTAGCGGCGAGGGAACATCCTTAGACTCAGTTGTGCTCATGTCAGCTCCGATTAACCGCGCATTTCCAAATGCGGCTCCCAAAGATCGATTCTCACCGTATCTAGAGATGAAACGCCTGGCCCCCAAATTTCTTCAGCCGACAAGCACACCAAATACACACGCTCGGCCGCGCTTCCTCCATGCGCATTCTTATCCGGAAAGGGAAAGACGCCATAGTCACGCTCAATCACGCCTTGCCTGCCGCGGGCATATCGGGGCAGTCGAGTGTGACCGGCGGGGTTGATGTTCCTTGTGCGTACCCGATCACCCACTTTGAAAGCCGCAGCGGGGCCGTCCGCAACTTTCGACGGGAACCCTTTGGCGATCAGATTAGTGACGGCGGTTACATCCATGGGTGCCCGGGAATTCGGGAGTGACCGCGGTTTTTCCCGCCCACGTGCAGCCGCCAGCTCAGCCGCGCTGACGATGTGCTTCTCCATGAGCAAGGTTTCCATCGCATGGAGCCAGTGCTCGTAGTAGGTTGTTCGGAGGTACTCCGTCGCCGGCATGCGCTCTATCGCGTGGCGAAATTCGTCCAGATTCCAAAAGCCATTGAATCCCAAGGCCCACAACAGGGCGAACACGCGACGTTCCCATTCTGCATGGAATACCGGCTCTGCGGATTCGGCGACGATTCCTCCCAGACCATCAATGCCACCGCAATCATGGACGCCGTTCACGGCGCTGCCCCATCAGCGGCACGGGATGGCGGCAGGGCCTCGCTCACTCCGATCATCGAGTCCCGGGAAACCAGTTGAGCAAGCTTCTCTTCCGTCCAACCATCGGTACCCGCTGGGCGCATGGGAATGACCATGTATCGCAACTCGGCGGTGGAATCCCATACCCGCACTTCCTTGTTGGCATCCGCCACGAAGCCAAATTCGCGGAGCACATCCCGTGGATCCTTGACAATACGCGAACGGTACGGCACTGACTTGTACCAAACGGGCGGCAACCCGAGCACACCCCACGGATAACAAGAACAGAGTGTACAAACGACGACGTTGTGCACCGATGACGTGTTCTCCAACGCCACCATATGCTCGCCCTGATTCTTCGGCGCTCCGAGTTCCCCCAGCGCAGCGTCCGCATCGGCCAGTAACCGCTGCTTGAAGGAGGAATCCACCCAGGCCCTGGCGACGATCCGAGCGCCGATGTGGGGACCGATCTTATGTTCGTACTGATCGATCAACGCGTCCATTGCCTCAAGATCGATCAGGCCCTTTTCCAACAGGAGATTTTCGAGCGCCTTCACTCTGACGACGATGTCTTCCGGCGGAGCATGATGGTCGTCGTCGCTATCGTGGTGGTCCATGTCATTACCCTGTGAAACAACACCGTCTCTGATCCGTATCTTAAACCGCTCGTTCGGTCAGCGATATTCGTTTTGCGACATGTTCGGCCGGGGTGCCCGCGCGCTGGAAGCACCCGGACGATTTGCAGCACCATCGTTGCCTGCGATTTCGCCTGGGCGATGAGCGCGTCTACCGTTGGGAGTTTGAGCGCCAGGACTACAGGCGAGCACCGTGCGCCTGGTGCTCGAGGACTGGAGTTCTCCGGGGCCTGGCTTTCATATCTACTATTCCAGCCAACGGCAGGTGCCCACCGGGCTGCGGTTGCTGATCGAGCTGATTCGCGAAATCCAGCCGCTCGGGCTCTAGGCCCGTCAACAAGCGCGCGACCGGCGGCAGTCCCACGATGAGAAACATTCATCGCTGCATGCAGCTTCCGCTGTCTATCCGCCGCGCCCTCATTGCCCTATGGTATTCCCACGTTTTGCAACCAAGACATTTCAGTGAGGCGCAAGATAACGTGACAAAGATCAATGCTTACGGAGCTTTGGCGGCCGACAAGCCGCTGCAGCCAATGACCATCGAGCGGCGACTGCCGGGACCCCACGATGTGCAGATCGATATTGCCTTCTGCGGCGTCTGTCATTCAGACCTCCACCAGGCGCGCAGTGAATGGCAAGGCACGCTGTATCCCTGCGTACCGGGACATGAAATCGTCGGCCACGTGGCCTCGGTCGGCGATGCAGTGACCCGGTTCAAGGTCGGGGACGTGGTGGGTGTGGGCTGCATGGTCGACAGTTGCCAACACTGCCCCGCCTGCGATGAAGGCCTGGAGCAGTACTGCATCAACGGGTTCACCGCCACCTATAACAGTCCTTCCGGGGATCCCGCCGGTCACACCCTGGGCGGCTATTCACAGCGGATCGTCGTCGACGATACCTTCGTGCTGAAGATTGCGCATCCGAAAGGGCAGCTCGCTGCCGTCGCCCCCTTGTTATGCGCGGGCATCACGACTTACTCGCCGCTGAAACACTGGAAAGCGGGGCCTGGCAAGAAGGTGGGTATCGTCGGCATCGGTGGTCTTGGCCACATGGGCATCAAGATTGCCCACGCGATGGGTGCGTACGTCGTCGCATTCACGGGCTCCGAGAACAAGCGTGAGGATGCCAGAAGGCTTGGCGCCGACGAGGTGGTGGTGTCCCACGATGGCGAAGCCATGGCGAGATGCGCCAATCAGTTCGACTTCATCCTCGACACCGTTGCCGCAGCTCATGATCTCACCGTTTACACATCGCTTTTGAAGCTCGACGGCACGCTGACGCTGGTGGGCGTTCCGGAACATTCGCACCCCAGTCCCGATGTGGGGACGCTGATTTTTCGGCGTCGAGCCATCGCCGGTTCGCTCATCGGCGGGATTGCCGAAACTCAGGAAATGCTCGATTTCTGCGCCGAGCATAAGCTCGTTGCGGACATTGAATTGATCCGCATCGAGCAGATCGATGAGGCCTTCGACCGCATGCAGCGAAGCGACGTCCGATACCGCTTTGTCATTGACAACAGCACTCTGAAAGCCTGAGTACGGCCAGGGCCTTTGCAGAGGCCGGCGCGGCCGTCGTGCTGGTCGATCGCAGCGAAGCGCATCTGGAAAAAACCGCCCGCGAGATCACCGCGGCCGGCGGGCGGACGATCATGGTCGTCGGCGATGTCGCGGATGAGAGTCTGGCAATGGCGGCGGTGGGCCGCGCGAGCGCCGAGTTCGGCCGGCTCGACATGGCCTACAACAATGCCGGAATCCTTGGACCGATGTGCCCGCTGACTGAAGAGACAGGCGAGGGCTATGACGCGGTCAATGCCGTCAACCTGCGCGGCATTTGGACCTTTGTGAAACATGAGCTGATCCAGATGAAAAAACAGGGCAGCGGTGCAATCGTCAATTGCTCATCGCTCGGCGGCCTGGTCGGCCTGCCCGGGCGTGCGGCCTACCATGCGACCAAGCACGGGGTCATCGGGCTCACCAAGAGCGCGGCACTCGACGTCGCCGCCCAGGGTATTCGCGTCAATGCGATCTGTCCCGGCTGCATCGACACGCCGATGGGCGAGGCCATCGACCCTGCATCGATGAAGGAGTTCTTGAAGGATCAGCCCATCGGCCGCATGGGCACTTCCGAGGAAATCGCTGCGGCCGTGCTTTGGCTGTGCAGCCCGGCCTCGAGCTTCGTGCTCGGGGTGGCCTTGCCGGTGGATGGCGGCTTCACCGCCCATTGAGCGGTGAAAAGCGTTTTCGACAGTCGCAACAGTCCGCCTCGGAATAAATAGACCGCTTGAGTCGACGCTGGCCGCCACGGGCCTGCACTGCCGCACTGCGGCGTGCGTTTGTGCCGCGCTCCCCTATCACCTCAAACTGTGATGCATTTATCAGCCGGTATTGCACCACGGACCCGGTGCGCATTCAGTTTCTCGCCGGACATGCCGTTACCAGAGTGTGCGGGGGAAATCACATCATCCCCGGGGCCAGAGCGTCGGTGGCTATCACCTGAGGGACTTGAATGACCTGTGAAGTCGAAAAGAAAAAGGGTGTCGTGCACATCCGCGGCGAAATGACGATTTATGGAGCCGCTCTCCTCAAGGAGCAGTTCCTCACCGTCGCCGCGAGTCAGACAAAGAAGTGCACGGTTGATCTCGCGGAGGTATCCGAGATCGATACCACCGGGCTGCAGATGCTGCTCATCGCGCATCGTGACTGCGTCGCGCGCGGTGTGAATTTCTCGCTTGCGAATCCGAGCGGCGTGGTGCGAGAGACCTTGGATCTTTTGAAAATCAACGACCTGCCGGTCGCAACGAGAAGCGTCCGACCATGAGCCGAGACCCCGCGTTGGAAACATTCCTGGCGGAAAGTGCCGAACTGCTGCGCGTGATGGAAGGCGTGCTGCTGCGTTGCGAGGAAGGCGTTGCCGACGCCGAGGCGATCAACGAACTGTTCCGTGCCGCGCATACGATCAAAGGGTCCAGCGGACTCTTTGGTCTCGATAGCATTGTGGCATTCACCCATATCGTCGAGAGCGTGCTCGACACTGCACGGGCGGGCCGCACACCGGTGACCCCGGCGGTGGCTGCCATCCTGCTCGACTGCGTGGATCACATCGAGAAGCTGGTCGACTCCATTGCCGGCGGCGGCGAGGCGAACGACGAGGCGTTGCTGAACTCCGGGTCCGTATTGCTCGAGCGACTGACGACCGAGACCGGCTTTACTTCCAAGGCGGCCGCCAAAGCCGCGCCGATCACCCCGGTCGCGGTTGCCGCCCATGCCCCAGCGCAGTGGGCGGGCCCAACGACCTCGGCGCCGACATGGCATATCTCGATTCGATTCAGGGAAACCGTGCTCAAGAACGGCATGGACCCGTTGTCGTTCATCCGCTATCTGACCACGTTCGGCTCGATCAACGGCATTCAGCTGGTCGACGACGCCCTGCCGCCGATGGACCAATTCGACCCCGAAAATTGCTATGTCGGTGCCGAGATCGCCTTCATGACCGATGCCGATCAAGCGCGCATCGAAGCCGCTTTTGAATTCGTTCGCGAGGACTGCACGCTCAAGGTCCTGCCGCCGCATGGTCAGGTTGCGGATTTCGTCGCGCTGATGACCTCCTTGCCCGAGGGCAGAGACCGCATCGGGGAGCTCCTGGTCAGGTGCGGTTCATTGACGACCGAAGAATTGGCGGCAAGCCACGATGTCGGAGTGTCCGCGCCCCCTGCGGCGACTGTACCCCCCGCTTCCAGCATCGGCCCCGCGCCGGCCACCGGCGCCGTCCCGGCCGCTGCGGCGCATCCCGCGGAACCGCGCGCCCCCAAGGATGCCAAGTCCGAAGGCCGATCGATCCGGGTGGACGGCGACAAGCTCGATACGCTCATTGATTGGATCGGCGAGCTCATCATTGCCGGCGCTGCGACCGGATCCATAGCCCGTCAGGCCGGATTACCCGAGCTGCACGAGTCGGCGCGGCAGCTGGCGTACATCGTCGGCGAGATTCGCGACCAGGCGTTGAAATTACGGATGGTGCAGATCGGCTCCACATTCTCGAGGTTTCAACGCGTGGTACGCGATGTGGCCCGGGAGATCGGCAAGGACATCGGTCTTCAGGTCACCGGCGCGGAAACCGAACTGGATCGCACGTTGGTCGAGGGCATCGCGGATCCTCTGACCCACCTCGTGCGCAACGCCGTCGATCACGGCATCGAGATGCCGGAAGTGCGTCAGGCTCGCGGGAAGCCCGCCGCTGGCCTGGTGCGCTTGCATGCCTATCACGATGCCGGTTCCGTGGTCATCGAGGTCTCCGACGATGGTGGGGGCTTGAAGAAGGAGCGAATCCTCGAGAAAGCCTTGGATCGGGGTCTCATCAGCGCCGGTCAGACGTTGAGCGACGAGCAGGTGTACGCATTGATCTTCGAACCCGGCTTCTCCACCGCCGAACAGATCACGAACCTTTCGGGACGCGGCGTCGGTATGGATGTGGTGAAACGCAATATCACGGCGCTGCGCGGGACGGTGGAAATTCAAAGCGAGGAGGGCCGCGGCACCTGCGTGCGGATCCGCCTGCCGCTCACCCTTGCCATCATCGATGGATTCCAGGTGGGGGTGGGACGGTCGCAATTCGTCATTCCCCTCGACCTGGTCGAGGAATGCGTCGAAATCAGCGATGGCGAGGGCTCGACCGAGCCGCCGGGACACATCAGCCTGCATGGCAGCGTGCTGCCTTTGGTGAGGCTGCGGGAGATGTTCGACATCAGGGAAAAGCAAGGGCGTCGGCAAAGCGTGGTTGTCGTCCGCAGCGCCGGCAAACGATTTGGAATCGTGGTCGACGATCTCTTGGGAGAGCTTCAGGCCGTCATCAAGCCGCTGTCGAAACTGTTCAGTCAATTGCAGGGGATCGGTGGCTCGACCATTCTGGGCAACGGCAAGGTGGCCCTGATTCTCGACATTCCCGGTCTCGTTGAGCGCACCCACGCAGTCATTCGCAGCCGGGGAACTTCACCGCAGATACGGCCGGTGTCCGCTTCCCCGGGCACGATCAGCCCGGTCACCTAGGAGATGGCAATGACAATGCAGGCAATGGCGAGAACCGAGGCGGCGTCCGAACGACATGATCAGAACCAATACCTGATGTTCATGCTCGGCCGGGAGACATTTGCGTTGCCGATTCTGTGCATCAAGGAGATTTTGGAGTACCAGGCACCGACCGAGGTGCCGATGATGCCCGAGTTCGTCCGTGGGATCGTCAATCTGCGCGGGGCGGTGGTGCCGGTGATCGATCTGGCGCAGCGTTTCGGTCGGGCGGGGAGCCCCGCGGGCAAGCGCACGTGCATCGTGATCGTCGAGACCCGGCGCGACGAGGAGTCGCAGGTTTTCGGCGTGGTGGTCGATGCGGTGAATGCGGTGTTGGAGATTCCGCCGACCGAGATCGAGGCACCGCCCTCCTTCGGAACCACGGTGCGCACCGACTTCATTCTGGGAATGGGCAAGGTCAACGGGCGATTCGTTGTCATCTTGAGCGTTGACGTGGCGCTGTGCCTGGACGACATGGCGGCGGTGGTCAGTACCTTGAGAGTGCAATGAACGCGGCCGATACGCTCTGTTTGAGCGCTTTGCCGGTGCTCGCCAAGCAGATCGAGAACGCGCGGCAGCAGTCCGAGGAGGCCATTGTGGCCTTGAGCACGCGGTTTCGCGGCATCGTGTCGAGTTTGGACAACGCCATGGCGGCTTCCGAGAAGGGCTCGGGCGAGGGCGGTCGGGACCTGCAAACGGCGATGAACCAGGGCAAGCAGGAACTGTTGACCGTGATCGATGCCCTGACCGCGGTGCGCGACAGCCGCGCCGCGCTGATCGGCGAGATTCGCGCGCTCAACGTCTACACCGTCGAATTGACCGACATGGCCAAGGACGTGGAGATGATCGCCTTCAAGACCAACATGTTGGCGCTCAATGCGGCCATCGAGGCGGCACATGCGAGCGGCGAGGTGGGGCGCGGCTTTGCGGTCGTGGCCAGCGAGGTGCGGCAGTTGTCGATCGCCTCGCGCGAGACCGGCAGGACGATCGGCGCCAAGATCGGCCTCATCAATGAGGCATTGAAATCCATCGTCGGCGCCAACGAGCAGGCGGTCGCGCGCGAGGCGAACGCGGTGAGCGATTCGCAGACCCGGATCGGCAACGTGCTCGAGGGCTTCGGCGGCATGACCGAGCGGCTGCTGCAATCGGCCGACGAGTTTCGCAAGGAGGGCGAAGTCATCAAGGACCAGGTGATGGAATCGATGGTGCAGTTGCAGTTTCAGGATCGGGTCGGCCAGATCCTGAGCCATGTGGTGCAGAGCATCGAGCAACTCGAGAGCAGTGCCGCCGAGGTCGCCGGCGCCGCCACCGACGAGGAGGCGCAGGACTCGGTCCGCGAGTATCTGGCCAGCATTGCCGACAGCTACACCACCGACGAACAGCGCAACATCCACGAAGGCCGGTCGGTGAGCGCCGTGGCGCCGCAGGCCGCCGAATTTTTTTAAAGGAGCGTAATAGTCATGCCGAAGAGAATATTGATCGTCGATGACTCCGCCTCAGTCAGGCAGGTTGCCGGCATGGCGCTGACCCGCGCCGGCTATGAGGTGGTCGAGGCCGTGGACGGTCAGGATGGGGTGGGCAAGTTGAGCGGCAAGCTGCACCTCATCATCAGCGATGTGAACATGCCGCGCCTCGACGGCATCGGTTTTCTCAAGGCGATCAAGGCCCATCCGGGCTACAAGTTCACGCCGGTCATCATGCTCACCACCGAAGCGGGCGAGGAGATGAAAAACCAAGGCCGCAGCGCCGGTGCCAAGGCCTGGATCACCAAACCCTTTCAACCGCAAACCTTGCTGGATGCCGTGTCCAAGCTCGTGCTCGCTTAAGGGTCGAAGTGCCATCGACCGCCAAATCGCAACTCGTGACCGGAAGCGAGGCGGACTCCGTCGGTGAAGACAGCAACGCTGGCAGGTCGGCACCCACCTTTCATATCACCGACGATGAGTTCGCACAGGTGCAGTCGTTTGCCTTCCGGCTCGCCGGCATCAGCATCTCGTCCGCGAAGAAGGCACTCGTCCTCGGGCGCTGGAGCCGGCGGCTATCGCACCATCGGCTGGGCAGCTTCAGGGAGTACTTGTCTTTATTGAAGTCGGACCGATCGGGCGCGGAACAGCAGATCGCGCTCGACCTGCTCACCACCAACGAAACGTACTTTTTCCGCGAACCGAAACATTTCGATTTCCTGCGCTCCCAGGTGTTGCCGCGAGTGCCACCGCACAGCGCCTTCCGTGTCTGGAGTGCCGCCGCGTCGAGCGGCGAGGAAGCCTACAGTGTTGCGATGCTGCTCGCAGCGGAAATGCCGACGGGATCCTGGAGCGTGCTCGGCACCGACATCAGCTCACGCGTCCTCCGCACGGCGCGGGCGGGCCTCTATGATCTCGGCCGTACGGAGCACATACCGAAGGATTATCTGCAACGATTCTGCCTCAAGGGGACGGGGCCGCAGACGGGAAAATTCATGATCGAGCGCAGCGTCCGTGAACGGGTGCAGTTCGAGCAGGCGAACCTCAACGAGCCGCTGCGCCAGGTCGGACAGTTCGACGTGATCCTGCTGCGCAATGTACTCATCTACTTCGAGCCAAAGACCAAAGAGCGGGTGATTCAGCACCTCATTCCAGCGCTGAAGCCGGGAGGCTATTTCATCATCGGCCATTGCGATGCCCTGGCGGGAGTCGAGCATCCGCTCAAATCCGTCGTCGCGTCGGTCTACCGGAAGCCATGATATGGCGCCATCGGAGTCGAAGGAGATCGTTCTTTCCGTCGGGGATTATTATTTCGGAGGCGGCAACGTTCGCGTCTGCACCTTGTTGGGGACCTGTATCGCCATCACGATATGGCATCCGGTGAGGCGCATCGGCGGGATGTGCCATTTCTTGCTGCCGAGCCGCGCCAACCGCCCGACACAAGAGGGCTCGAGACCGGGTATGTTCGCCGGTGAAGCGATGTCCCTGTTCGCGCAGTCGCTGCGAGGGAGCGGCACGGTGGCCGGCGACTATTCGGTGAAGATCGCCGGCGGTGGAAATATGTTTCCCGGCCAAATGGTTGAGGCGGGATGCCGGAGCAGCATCTGCGCCGAGGATCGGCGCCGTGACTGTATGAGCATCGGCTGCGTGAACATCCGGACCGCGCGCGCCGAACTGCGGCGGTACGGCTTCAATTTGACCACCGAGCATGTGGGCGGGTCGGGAAGTCGCAAGGTAGTCTTCGACCTGAGCAGCGGCGATGTATGGATCAAACGGGGCGCGGCGATGACCCCCGAAGAACAGGACATGGCATGAAAATCATCCAGGTGTTGATCGTCGATGACTCGGCGGTCGTGAGACAGGTGGTGACCGAACAGCTGAATGCCGATCCGGGGATCAAGGTGATCGCCGCCGTCGCCGATCCCATCTTTGCCATGGCGAGAATGAAGACCCAATGGCCGGACGTGATCATCCTCGATGTGGAAATGCCGAGAATGGACGGGCTCACCTTCCTGCGCAAGATCATGGCGGAGCGGCCGACGCCGGTGGTCATCTGCTCGACGCTCACGGAACGCAACGCGGTGACCACCTTGGACGCCCTTGCGGCCGGGGCCGTCAGCATCGTCACCAAGCCCAAAGTGGGCCTGAAGCGGTTTCTCGAGGATGCGACGGCGGATCTCGTCAGTGCCGTTAAATCGGCTGCCGCGGCCAATGTCTCGAGCCTCCGGGCATCGCTGCCCGCAGCGGGCTCGCCGCGCGCGCGCGCGGCGCCCACCGGGGGCGTGGTGGCCAAGCTCACGGCCGATGCCATCACCGCGGCGCCGGCATTGCAGGCCATGAAACAAACCACCGAACGAATCATCGCGGTGGGCACGTCAACGGGCGGCACTCAGGCTCTCGAACGAGTGCTGACCGCGCTCCCCCGCGATTGTCCCGGTATCGCCATCGTTCAGCACATGCCGGAGAAGTTCACCGCGGCGTTTGCCGAGCGGCTGAACAGCATTTGCGACGTGGAGGTCCGCGAGGCGGTGCATGGCGAGCGGTTGCTCCCGGGGCAGGTCTTCATCGCGCCGGGCGGCAAGCATCTGATGCTGCGGCGGGGCGGGGCCTATTACTATGCCGACGTGGTGGACGGGCCGCTGGTGAACCGTCATCGCCCTTCGGTCGATGTACTCTTCCGCTCGGTGGCGAAGTGCGCCGGGCCGAATGCGCTCGGTGTCATCATGACCGGGATGGGCGATGACGGGGCGCGGGGACTCCTGGAAATGAAGCAGGCCGGGGCGCCCACCATTGCGCAGGATGAGGCGAGCTGCGTCGTGTTCGGCATGCCGAAGGAAGCGATCAAGCTCGCCGCCGCGGATCGCGTCATCCCGCTCGGGCACATCGCCCAGGCCTTCATGCAGTGGGGCGCAAATTAGGTAGACGCCATCCGACGAGCGCTGCCGAGTGACACGACGCTGCTCGATCCCACCGCGTAAATGCAGTCGCCCCGCGCCGGTCTTACGGCGAAGCCGCCGGTAAAAAGGCCGAAGGAGGGCAGAATCAAGCCCGTTGCCCGTTGCCAGAATACCGGGACCCTCATCGCGCGCTTCATCAGACCTTGCAGCCGTACGACCGGGTGTACGTGCCCGCTCAAGGTGAAGGGTCCCCTTCCATCCTTCGGGCTTGCGCGATCGGCGTCGTGAATGAATTGAAACGGCGGATCGTCCCACGAGTTGTCCCACCACTGCACCGATTCCGGCCTGCGCGAGGCGCCGAGGTCGTGATTGCCGGCGACCACATGCAGCTCGACGACTTTGCTTACTTGGTCAGCCCACTCGTGCAGGGCGTCTGCCTCCGGCCCGTCGGCGGCCAGCGGGGTGTGCAGGAAATCGCCCAAGATCACCAGCCGCCGAGCCTCCGTATCGACGATGAGATGGTTCAGTCGTTCGCGGTCTACGGCATCGGAGCCCGCAGGCACCGCGATACCATGCCGGCCAAAATGGCCACTCTTGCCAAAGTGAGTGTCGGCAACGATGACGGTACGGCGCCGCGGCCAGATCACCGCGCGTCCCGGGTGCAGCAGGAGTTGCTCGCCGAGAATGGTCAGCGGTACGGTGCCGCCGGTCATCCTGCGATCCGTTCGAGTCTTTTCGCTTCCCGCTCTATCCTTTTCTGCCACGATTCCGTGGATACAGTCTGCGTTTGCAGGCGCTCCGCCCACAGTGGAAAAGACAGCGGCGTGTATCGTTCCGGCCGCACGATGCACCAGGATTGAGTCAATAGTCGGCTGATGGCCTCCGCAAGCTGCGACGCCCCGAGCTGAAGCTCGAGAACTTCGCGCCGCGACTGCTCGAGTAACAGGTTGTCGGGATCGTGTCTTTCGAGTACATCGAACATGAGACCGCTGGAAGTTTGCAACTGACGCACGGTCTTGGCGCGGCGGGGGGTGCCGGCATCCACCAATCCGGCGATGCGTGCGATGTCTCTGAACTGGCGGCGGGCCAAATCGGATACGTTCATGCCGGCAAGCATATCCTCCATGAGCCCTTCACGGCTCACCCAGCGACGCAAGGTGCCCTCCGCGGTGTCGAACGGCTCTGCGCACAAGAGCTCGAACCCGTATTCGTTGGTGGTGATCGAGAAGGTCCGGGGCGCCTCCCGCGCTGCACGCAGTGCCATGAGGGAGGCGACTCCTTCGTTCTGCAACCGGCCGAGGAATGGAAACATGAACAGGTGAAATCCTTCGCGATTCTCGAGGACCTCGATCAGCAACCGTCCCGCCATCGGCATGGCCGACCACTGCTGCTGTAAATCGAGCAGCGGTTTGAGGACCCTCAGTTCCGGATCGCGTGCAAGTTCTTCCGGGTAATTGCCGAGAACGTCGAGCAGCTCACGGCCGAGCGATGGCGATAGCGGCAAGCGGGTTCCTTGCCATCGCGGAACATGGTGCGTGGTTGCCTTGGCGAGGCGTACATAAGCGATGGAATCTCGAAATCGCACCAGCTTCAACGTGCGGCCGCCGAAGATGAACACATCGCCCGGGCGCAGCCTTCCCACGAAGGATTCCTCCACGTGTCCCAACTCGCCGCCCTTCATCCAGCGAATGGCCACGGAGCCATTGCTGCTGATGGTCCCGATGTTCTGCCGGTGACGGCGCAGCAGACCTGCATCGTCGATCACATAACGTGAGTCGAGCGCCCGCACGCGGCGAAACTGCGGATATCCCTGGAGCGCCGATCCGCCGCGGGTGATGAAATCCAGAACCCATGACCACTGGGCGTCGGAGAGACGTGCGAAGGCGTGAGTGCTGCGCGCCTCGTCAAGCGCCTCTGCGGCATTGAAACCGCCCCCGGCGGCGAGGGTGACCAGATGCTGAGCGAGTACGTCGAGCGCGAGCGTCAGCGGTGTCCGGGGTTCCAGGTCGGCCCGCACGATGGCCCGGCGTACGGCGACCGCCTCCAGGAGTTCCAGCGCCATCGTCGGAACCAGGGTCGCGCGGCTCGCCTGACCGGGCGCATGTCCGCTACGCCCGGCTCGCTGCAAAAGTCGCGCTATTCCTTTGGGGCTGCCGATCTGCAGCACCTGATCGACCGGTGGAAAATCCACCCCCAGATCGAGCGACGCTGTACACACCACGCATCGCAGGGTGCCATCCTTGAGCCCTTCCTCCACCCGGCGCCGGATCTTCGCGTCGATGGAACCATGATGGATGGCGGTCGAGGTCAACCAATCGAGCCGCGCCGTGACGATGGCTTGATACCAGAGCTCCGCCTGCGCGCGGGTGTTGGTAAAGACGAGCGTGGTGCGTCCCTGCTCGAGCCGCTGCACGACCTGCGGCAGCATCTTCAGGCCGAGATGGCCGCTCCACGGAAATCGCTCGATGGAATGCGGCAGCAGCGAGTCGATCTCGTACCGCTTGAGGGGCGGAGCACAGATCAACCGCCCGGTGATCTTGGGGCCGAGCAGCGCGCGCATTGCCCCGGGCAGGTCAGGCAACGTCGCCGACAGCCCCCACACCCGTAATCGCGGCGACAAGGTTCGCAGACGCGAGGCGACGAGCTCGAGCTGAACCCCGCGCTTGGTCCCCAGAAACTCATGCCACTCATCGACGATCAGGGCATCGACGGCCGAGAGCGCCTGGACCATGGCGGTTTGAGTGAGCATCAACGAAAGGCTTTCCGGGGTCGTGATGAGCACCTGCGGCGGTCGGCTCGCCTGCCTTGCGCGGCGTGCCGAACTCGTATCCCCCGTACGCTGCTCGATGCGCCATGATGAGCCCAGAAAGGCCAACGGTTCGGTCAGAGCCCGTTCGAGATCCCGGGCGAGCGCCCGCAACGGCGTCACCCAGAGGACGCGAATACCGGGCCGGCCGCCATCGCCGTCGGCGTCGAGCAGCGGTCCGAACCATGCCGCCAGCGTCTTTCCGGTTCCCGTGTTCGCATTGAGGAGCCCGGACTGCCCGGACCAGTAGGCGGTCCACACCGCTTCTTGGAATTCGAACGGGCGGCGTCCGCGGGATGTGAACCAGTGGCGGGCTCGTTCGAGCTTGCCGACAACATCAACGTTCGCTGTACGCAGGTCGGACAGCTCCTCTTGAGTGACTCGAATGCCGAGGCCTGTATATCCTATCAGTATCGACCAGTCCCTGGAATGCGGTGAGAACAGGGTCACATACGAACTTTCGACACCCGTCGGGTCAACTTTGTTACAAACCCGCCGCTATGACCATGGCAGCTGCATGTGCAGAAAACCCCACAGGAGCGATGCCGATGAAATCAGCGCCTGTTCCGGCCGATGAAACCCTGCGCCTGGAAGAACTGCGCCGCTACAACATCCTCGACACCCCAGCCGAGGAGTTCTACGACCGGCTGACGCAGCTTGCCGCGGAGGCCTGCGAGGCGCCGATTGCGATGGTGACGCTGGTCGATGCGGACCGGCAGTGGTTCAAGTCCCGCGTCGGCCTCGACGCGACCGAAACGCCGCGTAGCAGTGCGTTCTGCGCGCATGCGATCCTGGAACAGCAGCCCATGGTCGTTTACGACGCGACCTTGGATCCCCGTTTTGTCGACAACCCGCTGGTGACCGGTGCGCCTTGGATCCGGTTCTATGCCGGTGTGCCGCTCGTCACATCGGCGAATCTCGCACTCGGTACCCTGTGTGTCTTCGATCGCCGACCGCGAACGCTCGACGTGCGGCAGCTCAGCATGCTCAAACTGATCGCTGCACAGGTCAGTCGCGAGCTGGAGTTGCGGCTTCTCGCCATCGCCGTCGAGCGAAAATCCGCGCTGCTCATCAGAACTCAGGAGGTGGCGGGCATCGGCGGGTGGTCGCTCGATCTGCCTACCCGCAGCGTACGCTGGACCGACGTGGTCTATCGCATCCACGGATTGACCCCGCAGTCTTTTTCACCGACGTTGGATGCCCAACTCGGACTCTACGATTCCACCAGTGCCGGTGCCTTGCGGTCGGCGATCGAAGAATGCATGCGCCACGGCACGCCGTTCGATCTCGAGCTCAGTGTGGTTCGCGCGGACGGCGCCGCTCGTTGCCTGCGTGCCATCGTCGAGGCGCGAACGAGTCCCGCGGAAGTCCGTGAACTCATCGGCGTCTTCCACGACATCACGGACCGGAAGAACGATGCGCTGGCGCTTCGCAGCAGGACTGAGCGGCTGGCAATGGCGGCCTCTGCGGTCGGTTTCGCCGGGTGGGAGTGGACCTTGTGGGACAATCAGCTGTACTGGGACGAGCAGATGTACAGCCTGTATGGCCGCACCGGATCCGGCGGTAAGGAGCCCTACGCGCTTTGGGCCGACAGTCTGCACCCGGACGACCGTGCGGAGGCTGAACGGGTATTCCGCTCGGCCGCCGAGGTCGCCGGACCCTTCGATACCGTGTTTCGCATCGTGTTGCCGGGCGGAGAGACGCGCGTAATCAGGTCGATCGCGCGGACGGTGCAGGACGCCGGCACGGACCGCAGGCGCATGATCGGCATCAATCAGGATATCACCGAGCCGACGGCGGAGCGGCAGGCCGCTGAGGCAATGCTGAAGGAGAGTGAGCACCGGTTCCGCATGTTATTCGAGATGTCCCCAATCGGCATGGCGCTCGTGGACCTGGAGCGTGCCCAAATTCTTCAGTCGAACAACGCACTCCTCGAGCCCACCCAGTTTCCCCGCGATGAGATGCCGGGCAAGACGGTCTGGAGTTTGCTGCCGACCGGGCACCACGCCCTCTTCGCCTCGATCCAAGAGGAGTTGCGGAAAGTCGGGCGCAGCGGACCGGTGGAGATGGATCTGCTGCGTCGTGACGGCACTCACTTTCCGATACAGCTCTCCTCGATGCTGATGAAGGACGCTTCCGGACGACCGGTGGCCTGGTCGATCATACAAGACATATCGCAGACCAAGGCTGCACAGGCACAGCTGTCCGACGCCGCACGGCGGGACAAGCTGACGGGCCTCGCCAACCGGACGCTGTTCATGGAAAAGCTCGAATTGGCGGTCAACCGCGTCCGCGACCGAGAACAGGAACGGTTCGCGGTCTTCTTCCTCGATTTTGACCGTTTCAAGCTCGTCAACGACACGCTGGGACACGACGCGGGCGACGAGCTGCTGCGGCAGATTACGCAGCGCCTGCGCGCCCAGCTGCGCACCTCCGACACCCGTGAACACGATCCCGACGCCGGCGTGCTGTCGCGCTTCGGGGGCGATGAATTCCTGCTGCTGATCAACCAAATCACGGCAAGCCGGGATGCGGTGCGGGTGGCTGAGCGGCTGCTCAATGCGTTGGCGCCGCCCTATGACATCTTCGGCAGCGAAGTGCACTCGAGTGCCAGCATAGGCATCGTCATCAGCGATGAGTGCGCGGGCAGCGCCGAGGAGGTGGTACGCAACGCCGACGTCGCCATGTATGAGGCCAAGCGCGCAGGGCGCGCGTGTTCGGTGGTCTTCAATGAATCGATGCACACGCGCTTGACGCGCCATGTCAGCATCGAGACCAGCTTGCGGCGGGCCATCGGCTCCGCGGACCTCTACCTCGTCTACCAACCCATCATCGATCTTGCCACCGGGCGGGTGGTTTCCGCTGAGGCACTGCTGCGCTGGCGGCACCCGAAGCTCGGTGCGCTCTCACCGGCGGAATTCATCCCGATTGCCGAGGAATCGGGCCTCATCATCCCCGTGGGCCGTTGGGTGCAGCAGGAGGCCTGCCGGGCACTGGTCCGGTGGCGGACCCTGGACCCGGTGAATGCCCCTGCCTCGATCAGCATCAATCTCTCGCGCGCCGAACTGGCCCAGAGCAACCTCCTCGTGCAGCTCGAGGAGACGCTCGAGCAAGCGGGATTACCGCCGCAGTGTTTGACGCTCGAAGTCACCGAGCGTGAAGTGATGCATGATCAGGAGGCCTGCATCAAACTCATGAACGATCTGCGTCAGATGGGGGTCAAGCTGAGCATGGACGATTTCGGCACCGGTACGTCTTCGCTCGGCATGCTGCGCAACTATCCCTTCGACACCATCAAGATCGACCGCTCCTTTGTCAGCGATCTGCCCGGAAACCCGGACGTGCTCGCGGTGATTCACGCGACGATCAACTTGATCGAGAACCTGGGCATGGTCAGTCTCGCCGAAGGGGTGGAAACGCCCGCCCAGGCGGCGGTTCTGCAATCGCTCGGCTGCCGCCTCGCCCAGGGATACCTGTTCAGCCGTCCGGTCCTGTCCGAGGAGATGCTCGGCACGATCAGCAATGTCACCACCCGCCTGTCGGCCGGCCAGGAATCCACCGTGTGATTCGAGGGTGGAAAGCACCCCCTCGTATGGGGGGATGTACATCGTCGATGCGCACTCTCATAATCACGCCATCGGCGACTCTTGATCCATAGAATCTTCGACAGCCTGCGGTTGCAAGCCAGGGAGTGCGGATGTGAGCACGATTTCCACCACCATCAACCACGGCATCTACCTTGAACCGTCGGGATATGCCTCACCTCTGACCATAACGGCCGACGGCGCGGTGAAGTCCAGCGGCAACGGCACCGAGGGCGGCGCCGGACAGAACGATTCCGCCGTGTATGGCTCAGGCACCCTCATCAACATGGGCGAGATTGTCGGCACCGATGGCGATCTCGGGGTCACACTGCTCGGTGGTTCCATCGATAACAGCGGCGTCATCAGCGGAAACTACGTCGGCATCCTCGCCCTCGACAGCAGCGTCAGCATCACGAATTCGGGATCCATTCTGTCGACCAACGACAGCAATAATTTCCTCGGCTTCCGGGCCGACATCGAAATCGGTTACGGCGGCAGCTTTACCAACACGGCAAGCGGCTACGTCAACGGCGGCGTCTCCTTCCTCAATGAAAATTCGTCCGTCAATTATTCCGGCACCGTGATCAACAGCGGCACGATTACAAACGATGATGGCCAGGGCATTACTCTCGATGAGGGCGGCACGGTAATCGACAGCGGCAAGATCAGCAGCAGCGGTGGTGGTAATCCGGCCATCTACTTCGGCGGCACCTTTTACGGAGATCTTCCCACGACCAACCTGCTCGACTTGGAGGCCGGCTACTCCATCCAGGGCGGCGTCCGGGGCAGTGACATTGCGGGCTCGACCAATACGCTGGAACTGACCGGCAGCGTGTCCTCGCCGGTGACCGTCAATTTCACACCGACGAGTTTTACCGACTTCACCGAGGTTGAGTTCGCGCCCGGCAATGCCAATGCGGCCAAGCTCGAACTGGCAACGGCGGCCGATGTGCCCGCGACCATCGCGGGGTTTACGGGTCCGCACGATGTGATCGATCTGGGATTCATCAGCGACAGCGGCGGCAACGCCTCGGCGACGTTCAATCCGGAGACGGACACGCTGACGGTGACGGGCGACGATGGGTCGACGATCCTGCAGCTCGATCGGAGTGACGTTTACTCCGGCCTTACTTTCCACGCCACCGCCGATGGCTCCGGAACCGACGTCACGGCTGCCTGCTATGCGGTCGGCACACTCATCCTCACCGAGCACGGCGAAGCGGCGATCGAAACCCTGCGCATCGGCGATCGTGTAATGAACTTGTCCGGCGCGGCGCGTCCAATCCGATGGATCGGGAGGCGCAGCTACTCGCGGGCCAACGTTGCCGGCAACCGCGAACTGCTGCCGATCCGCATTCGAGCGGGCGCCCTCGGATTCGGGATTCCGCGACGGAACTTGCGGGTCTCTCCCGGCCACGCGATGTGGATCGACGACATGCTCATTCCGGCGCGCGCTCTGACGAATGGCGTTTCCATCACCCAGGAGGAGTGGGCCGACGGGGTCACCTACCTTCACCTGGAGTTCGATACGCATACTCTCATCTATGCCGAAGGCGCACCCGCGGAAAGCTTCATCGACGACGAGAGCCGCGGGCAGTTCGACAACGCCGAGGAGTATTCAATGCTTTATCCTCAGGCGCTGCGCGGACCGGCGTGTAGTTGTGGTCCGCGGGTCGAGGAGGGCGAAGTGCTCGAGGCTACTCGGCGACGATTGGCGACGCTCGCGGCGCAGGCAGCCGATCGCGAATGGTGGGCGACCCGCAAAAGCTCGACGCTGACACAGGACTCGGCCCCGCCACAGATGGATGACCACCGCCCGGCTGTCTTCCCCCTGTAACAGCATTGATCTTGTAGCTGTTTGCGGCTCGGCCCCAAACCGTCGCCGGTTCACGGTCATACTCGAGCGGGGTTGCCGCGAGCGGTCGCGCCGCGAGGGACATCCCGCGTCACGACGCTGCCCGACCCAATGGTCGCATCGTCATCGATGGTCACGCCGGGCAGGATAATGGCGCCGCCGCCAATCCACACATTGCGACCGATGACGATCGGTCTGCCGAACTCTGCTCCTGACCGTCGCGCCACCGGGTCCCGCGGGTGATCGGCCGTGTAGAGCTGAACGGCCGGCCCAATCTGTGTTCCTTCGCCGATGGTCACCGTCACCACGTCGAGAATCACGCAATTGAAATTCAGAAAGACGTCCGCCCCCAGAGAAATGTTGTAGCCATAGTCGCAGTGAAAGGGCGGGCGGATCACCGCGCCGCTGCCAACGGCCGCCAGACGCTCGCGCAACAGTTCGCGGCGCTCATCGGGTGTGGCGCCGAGGGCGGCGTTGTAGCGCACCATCCAGGCCTTTGCCGACTGCTGATCGGCCTGAATTTGGGGATCGTGGGCAAAATAAATCTGGCCGGTCAGCATCCTTTTTTTTTGAGTTTGATCCATGGCGGCGTTGTGGCTCGACTCGAGTATCGGCCCTACGTGCTCATCACCTTTGCGTACGGTTCCTGCGGGTTCGCCGGGTAACTGTCCGCTGCCGGCCGGCTGCACAGGGCTTCGGAGCGCAATCGGAGGAACTCGCGCTTGACGACGGTGTAGCACTCGCAGGCCGCCGCCTCCAAACCGGCCCGACCCACGACCGTAATGTGGCCTCGCCGACAACGCAGTACGCCCGCACGCTGCAACTTTCCGGCGGCAGTCGTAATGCTTTCCCGACGCACGCCAAAGATGCCTGCGAGCAGTTCATGTGTCATGACGATCTCGTTCGAAGGCAGGCGATCCAGGGTCGACAACAGCCACCGGCATAGTTGTTGTTCGATCGAATGATGCCGATTGCAGCTCACCGTTTGGCCGATCTGTACGGCCAACCCCTGGGTATAGCGCAACAACAAATGCTGGGTGGTCCCGCCCCGATCGAATGCCTCCTGCAGCCGCTCTGCCTTGAGCCGGTAGCCGAGGCCCGCGGTCTGCACGACCGCCGAGTTGGGCGTCGTATTGCCGCCCATGAACACTGAAATGCCGAGCACTCCTTCATTGCCAACACTCGCTATTTCAGCCGCTTCACCCGATTCCATGACATAGAGCAGCGAGACGATGGCGCTCGTGGGGAACACCGCATACTGCAACGGCTCGCTGGGGCGATAGAGTGTTTCACCGAGCCGCATCGAAATGTGTTCCAGATGCGGCGCCAGGCACGCAAGTTCCTCGGCGGGCAGTGCCGCGAGCAAATGGTTGTTCTCGGGTTTATGGGGTAAGAACATGGCGCGTGACGGCCCCGTCTCTACGCCATACCAGCGCGCTCGACGCCGATTCCCCGGTAACCAATGTAGCCGCAGGCGCGATCGAACATCGGCTCGCCACTGACCTGGTATCTTTGCAGCGAACCATCTCGCTTGATGCGATTCAACGCAAAATCCAAGAATGGCTGTCGTGCCGCAATCCGTGACACGAGCTCCACCCGGGCAACTTCATCCCAGCCGCCCAGCGCCTCGCCCTCCTTATCCGCCAAATCGCTGACCGATATGCCCAGCATCTCGAGGATCGGACCGGCAGTCTTGATGAATTTGCCGTTCTCATCCTGCTCCCAGTACCAGTCGCAGGCGAGTTCCGTCAGGCAGCGATAACGCTCCTCGCTTTCGCGCAATTCGGCCGTCCGCTCTTGCACGGTCTGTTCCAGTTCCCGGTTGTAATTCGCGAGCTGTTTGTACAACAACCGGACTTCCAACATATTATGAATGCGGGACTTGACTTCGATCAGGTCAAACGGCTTGCTGATGAAGTCCTTGGCACCGCATTGCAGGGCGCGAACTTTGTGATTCGGTTGGGCGGTGAGCACGATCACCGGGAGATAGCCTTCCGCTTCGTTGTCTTGCAGGGCGTCCATCACCTGAAATCCGTCCATGTCAGGCATCTGCAAGTCGAGCAGAATGAGGTCGTAGTTGTTCTCCCGATGCAGGGCGGAGACTTCGCCCGGGTTCATCATCGAAGAGACGTTGCTGTATCCGGTTTGCCTCAGGAATTGCTCCAGCAATTGAACATTCGACTCTTGGTCGTCGACGATGAGAATGCTGGCCCTGAGAATATCGGACGGATCGAATGTCATGTCATTTCCCCCGGGAGTGTATTGGCCGCCGATTTTTCGGAAGCATTGATGGTGATGTCCAGTGTCGCAGCAAGGCCCGCGGTCATTGGAACGAGCATGCGGTTCAGCTCGAATGAGAATATTTTCCTGGTCTTCGCGTGCGTTTGCGCGCCGATGGTGCCTCCCATCGATTCAATCAAGCGCTTGGCGAGCAGCAAACCGATTCCGATACCTTCCGCGGGAGGCGCTTCGGGTTCAAAACCGTGAAGCGTCTGGAAAAGCCGCGTAAGCCGCTCCGGGGCTGAGCCGTGGCCCTCGTCGGTGATGTCAATACGAATCGTGTGCGCGTGCTGCATCTTGCAGTTTACGAGGATCATGTTGTCCGATTTGCCGTAGTCGACCGCGGCGGACAGCAAGTTGACCAACACTTGTTGCAGTCGAATTCGATCCGCCGCCACAAAACAGGGGAATTCAAGGGGGGTACAGGTCACCCGGACACCGCGCATGCTCGCTTGCGGCTCGATGATGGCCCGGCAGTCGCGGATGACCGCGGCAAGCGGTACGGCCTCCATGGACAATGACAACGTTCCCGACTCGATCAGAACCAGATCGCGGGTCATGCTGATGAGGTTCTCGAGATACCAGCCGGCCTGGAGGATCCGATCAATGTTTCGTTTCTGCGGGCCCGTGGGAGAGGGAGTGCCGGATTCCAGCAGTTGCGCAAATCCCAGGATCGCACTCAACGGCGTGCGCATTTCATGACTCATCCGCGCAAAGAGATCTGCCGACGAAGCCGGGTACCGTGGGCGACTCAGCGCTTCAGGGCGGACGCCGCCGCCGGCCGGATCATCGGGAAAGTCGATTTCGGCACCATTCTCCGCCATCCTCAGCCCTTTATGACACGCCGAAACGAGCAGTCCCGCATTCAAAGCCGGCAAGCAGCCTAGCCTCTCGTCGGATCTTGGTCTGTGCGGTAGCGTACAGACAAATGTCCTCGGGTTTGGGGCAAGCAGGTTGGTACGCGATCGGGTAACTTGGGCAGCGCAGGAATGGCGATTCGTGTGGGTGCCAGTCTGCTGCAGTGATACTCTACCGGTAGCAGGAGGAACTTCGCGGAATGAGTGCAACCGAACCCTGGCCGGCCGATATCAATCTGACCAACTGCGACCGGGAACCCATCCATATCCCGGGTGCGATTCTGCCGCACGGCGCGATGCTGGTGCTTGACCCGGATAATCTCGAAGTCCTGCAAGCCGCGGGGGATTGCCAGGGCTTGATCGGCGCGTCGGCGCAGGAACTTCTCGGTCGATGCGCGGATACATTGTTTGGCGCCGAGCCAATCAAACGAGTGCGGGCGCTGGCGGCGGTCCTGGATCTCAAGAAACCACGCCATTTGCTGGATCCGCTGCTTCGCATCCGAGCCGATTTCCCGCTCGATGTCAGCATACACCGCAGCGGCGGCACTCTGGTGTTGGAATTCGAAGCCGCCGACATGGCGGATCGATTCGTGACGGATCCGCTGGCAGGGGTTCAGGAAATGATAGCCGGCTTCGGCGATGTCGCCTCCGTGCAGGCCCTGTGCCAACTCGCCGCAGAGCGCGTGCGTGAAGTCGCCCGGTATGACCGCGTGCTCGTCTATCGGTTCATGCAGGATGATTCCGGATGGGTCATTGCGGAGAGCCGACATCCGTCACTTCAGCCCTTTTTGGACCTTCATTATCCGGCCGCCGATATCCCGAGACAGGCGCGCGCGCTGTATCTCAAGAATTGGTTGCGTCTGATAACACAGGTCAACTACGATCCCGCGCCGCTGCTGCCCAGGAACAATCCGCGGACCGGCGAGCCGCTTGACATGAGCCAGGCCATCTTGCGTGACGTATCGCCGGTCCATCGGCAATACCTGCGCAACATGGGGATCGACGCTTCGATGTCGATTTCCATCATTCGCGGCGGCAAACTGTGGGGTCTGATTGCCTGTCACCATTATTCCTCACGCTTTCTCCCGCGCCACCTTCGAGCGGTGTGTGAATTGTTCGGCTCGATGTTTTCGCTGCAACTGGAGGCCCGTGAATCGGGAGAACAATTCGGCGCACGGCTGGCGAGCCGAATGGTGCTGCAAAGTCTCATGCTCAATCTCGCCGGCGCGGATGACTATGCCGTCGGGCTGACCCAGCAATCACCCAACCTGCTCGACTACATTCACGGCGGCGGCGGCGCCGACGGCGTGCGCCAGGGGGGTGTCGCGGTCTACGTCAAAGGCCAGCTCACGTCCTTGGGAACCACACCGAACGCGGAGCAGATTTTGCAACTCGTCGCATGGCTCGATTCACACGTCACGCAGACGCCGGGCATTTACTCCACGGACCGGCTTCAGGAAGTATGGCCACCGGCCGCGGCATACATCGATGTCGCGTCGGGGTTGCTCGTGATCTCCGTATCGCCGGAGCCGTCCAATTTCATCATGTGGTTCCGTCCCGAGCTGATCGGAACGGTCAACTGGGCGGGAGAGCCGAAGAAGCTCTTGCACGGTGCCACGGACGGTGGTGAGCTCAATCCTCGGAAGTCCTTTGAGGTATGGAAGGAGACCGTCAGGGGTCGATCGTTACCCTGGACCGAGGGTGATCTCGATGCGGCTTTTGACCTCCGCGTCTCTTTGTTGCATGTCGTCTTGCGACGCATCAACGAGGCGGCGATGGAACGGAAACGAGCTGCCGAACGCGACGCGTTGCTCATGCTCGAACTGGACCATCGGGTCAAGAATACCATCGCAAACATTCAAGCTCTCGTTTTGCGAACCAGCCGCAGCGCAGAATCTCTGACCGGATTCGTTCAGGGCCTCGACGGGCGTATCAGGTCGATGGCGAAGTCCCACAGTCTTCTGTCGCAAAGCCGTTGGGAAGGAGTGTCGGTCGACCGGCTCTTGCGGGAGGAACTCGATGCTTACGCGACTGAACAAACGAAAGTTGAACTCCACGGCGTCAACGTGATGCTGACGCCCAAGTCGGCGCTGTCGCTGTCACTCGCGATCCACGAACTCGCCACCAATGCGGCGAAGTTCGGCGCTTTCAGCCAACCGTCGGGCCGCGTCGTCCTGCGCTGGATTCTCCGCGCCGATGGCGGTATCGAGTTGTCGTGGCGCGAGATGGGCGGACCTGAGGTTACACCGCCGACGCACGTCGGTTTTGGCACCACCTTGATCGAGCGGGCGTTGGCCATGGAGACGGGCGGCAGAGCCACCCTCGAGTATCATCCTACAGGCGTCGTTTGTACGGTGTTTTTGCCGGCGTCCTCGGTACTGCTTCGCTCCACCCAGGAGCCGTGCGAACCGCCGGCGGAGCGATTGACCATGGATCCCGATCCCCGCGGTAAGACGAAGCCTTACCGAATTCTCGTGGCGGAGGACGCTTTTCTCCTGGTGACCCTGCTGCAGGACCTGTTCGACCGGCTCGGATGGCAAATGGTCGGTCCGGCGACGCGGCTTGCCGATGCGTTGCAACTGGCCCGGCAAGAAACGTTTGACGCCGCGCTGCTCGACGTCAATTTGGACGGGTCCATGTCATGGGACGTGGCCGTGCTGCTCAAGGAGCGCGGCATCCCGATCGTCTTCGGCACGGGCTACAGCGTTACCGCCGTATTACCCGACTATTTGTCAGGCATTACCGTGATTGCCAAACCTTACGAGTTGGGCGAGCTTCAGCACGTCATCGAGCGGGTGATCGTCGCGAACTCCCTCAAGGCCGGTGTGACGGCCTCGGGGTCGGGCAAGCTGACTGCGGCGTGAGGGCAAGCTGACAGCGGCTTGAGGCGATGTCGATCTTCCTAGCGTAACGACGCCCTGTTGTCGCGGGCCGGCGTTGTGCGCGCGCATCGCAGCAGTGCGTGCGTCCCAGCAATCGGGTCTGTCAGTTCTTTTCCTTTCACTTCCCCAGTCCGCGACCGTAACCCTCGTACAGCTAGCCTGTAGCACTTCAGGGTATAGGGGCGGAGAACGATTTGGCTGACGCTAACTCACCCCAAGACACGCGCCAGGCGCTTCTGGAACTCGCCCAGCGCGCCCGGAGCGGCACGTTCATGCACCTGCCGATCTGGTTGCTGGTGACGATCTCGAGCGGATTGCCTTGGATTTTCCCGACGTTTTTCTGGTGCAATACGGCCCTTTTCGTTTCGCTCACCGCGGCGCGGATCGTGCTGCATCGCGGATTTGCGCAATGGCTCGATACCCACCCCGTCGCAACCGTCCGGGCGGGATTCGTCTTGATGACGGTACCCACTCTGGAGTGGGGGATGCTCTCTGCAGAAACGGATTTCTTCGGGCGCTTGAGTCGCGACCGGCTGCCGTTCGAGTTCGTTGCCTTGGGCATGGCCACGACCGGATCGGTCGTGCTGGCGATCAGCCCCGCGCTATGGATCTCCATGCCCTTGTGCGCGTTGGCGCCCCCGTTCATCGCCGAGTTGCTCCACCCGACGCCTGACAATCTGTTATTGGCCGTCATGGACGTATGCGTCGTCGCCTATGTTTACAAGGCCACCAAGACCGTCCACGATGATTACTGGAAGGCATTGAGAGCACGCAGCCAGCTCGAGGAACGGGCGCTTCGCCTCGAGATAGTCAGTGAGGCTGCGGATGCGGCCAACCGCGGCAAGAGCGAGTTTCTGGCGAATATGAGCCACGAGATCCGCACGCCGTTGAACGGCGTGATCGGTATCACCGGGTTGCTCCTCGATACGCCACTCACGTCCGAACAGCGTGAATACGCGGAAATCGCCCGCACGAGCGGCCAGACTCTGCTCGGCCTCATCAATGACATTCTCGATGTGTCGAAAATCGAGGCCGGCCGGCTCGACTTGGAGGTGATCGACTTCAACATCGCACGGGTCATCGAAGATGCGGCCGATTCCATCGCGGTGCGGGTCGCCGAGAAGGGCATTGAATTCTTGATTGATGTCGACCCTTCGACACCGCTGTGTTATCGGGGCGATCCGACCCGCTTGGGCCAGATCGTATTGAATCTCCTCAGCAATGCCATCAAGTTCACCGAGAAGGGCGAGGTGGGATTGTCGGTGCGCGCCGGGGCCGGCGGCCCCGGGGAAACCCGCCTCGATTTCACCGTCTGGGATACGGGTATCGGCATTCCGGCGGACCGGGTTGCGGCGCTGTTTGCGCCCTTCGTCCAGGCAGACAGTTCGACGACCCGCAGATTCGGCGGATCCGGGCTCGGTCTGGCCATTGCCAAGCAGTTGACGGAGGCCATGGGAGGGGCGATCAGCGTCGTCAGCGAGCCGGCTGTGGGCTCGACGTTCCACTTTTTCGTCCAGTTGACGCCGAGAGAGGGGTCAACCGAACCGATGCCGCAGTCATTGCAGGGCCGCACGGTGCTGTTGGCCGTGAGTCATGCGCGCTTGCGTGCGATTCTTGAACGTCAGATCGTCGCCGCCGGTGCGGACGTCGTTGCAGTTGCAACCGCTGATCAAGCCTTGAATGCGTATCGGCGCGACCTCGGCTCGGGGAGAGTGCCCGGCGCCGTGGTGCTCGAATCCAACTTTGTGGATCACGACGGCGCGTGGCTCGCCGCGGCGATACGGGCGAGCGCTGTTCCACCCCCGTCGCTGGTACTCTTGCGATCTTTGCCGGCAACCACCGCCGGCACCGATCAGTCACTCTACGACCGGCTGGTCAACAAGCCCGTGAAGTTCGGAATATTGCTGGGTGCGCTCGACGAATTGACGCGCGGCGCGCGCGACCCGGGCATAGTCACACCGAATCGGCCGGTCTCGAGTCCTGCAGAGG
>Ga0209208_10001985_pt1 | contig 29166 bp, 21 predicted proteins | sample S1TSphfallax_3_FD_187694 | JGI IMG/M metagenome (GOLD analysis project Ga0209208, IMG submission 187694) | Host-associated microbial communities from peat moss isolated from Minnesota, USA - S1T2_Fd - Sphagnum fallax MG (SPAdes) (version 2) | ecosystem: Host-associated > Plants > Peat moss >...
TTTTGCTTTTTTTTCCGTTGTTAAAAAGGTAGAAAAGAGGCAGCACAACTTACAAGCTTATGAATAAGGTCTAATTGTTGGGCCATGAGTTGCATTCATTCCTCTCTACAAGCTTTGCCTTGCACTTGCTTTGTTAGTCCATGATACACACCAAACAATTCATAATGTTTAAAACTAAACTAGACGAAAAATCCAATAAAATTTTATGGTGAAAAGCATAACATGGAAAACAAAAGGGAAGGCCAATAAAAGGTCAACAATCATGCAACCTGCAAGAACCAAAGAAGGGAGAAAGCTAGTCCGTGTCATGGTAAGAAGCTATGTCACCCATATCCTTTCTAATGTCACTGATATGCAAATTATGAGATTTAAAAATAATAAGAGGTTTAGAACAAGCATCGCTCACCAAAGAAATCTTCCCCTTTGCTATGCTAAAGCATGTTGAAGAGCAATATTAACACACTACCTCAAAAATTGAATGCAAAAAGACAAAAAATAATGACCTTTTAATTGTGAAAAAAATGAAAACAATCTTTAATTAAACGATCCCAAGTGTGCTATGTGAATAATACTTAATGAAAAGTCAAAAGAACTGAAGTTGGATATGTTTTGACCAAGGTTGCCCAATTCTTAGGTTTTTTTAAAGAATCATTAATTTTTATTCCTAAAATTTTCATAAAAATAAAAAATTTTGATTTTAATTTTCTTAAATTCTCAAAAAAATCAAAACCCATTGATTTGAAGTCCAAGTTTCTTTTTTATCACCAATTCTTGGTTCTAACAATTCTTATTTTTGAATAAGACACATCAATTTAGGTTTTGATCCAATTTTGGGTTTTACGATGTAAGGATGGTTTGGTCACTAAAACTAATGGATTTGCAATTATAACATGTAATGTTTGAAGGTTGTCAAAATGCATAAAGATTTGTTGAAGGTAAAAATTGTGCTAAACTTAGAACATTTGCCCCAAAATTTGGTTTTCAAGCAAAAATCCTTTAAGACCCAACCAAGAAGTTGATCTACCCAAAATAACAATGTGCATGCTCGTTTTTAACAGCAAACCATTACCCAACATGTTCTTCCACAAGGAATACATTGTAAAAAACTACTATTGAACACCTTGGGTGCTAGAAAACCACACAGAAAAATGCTCTTGCTACTCCTATTATTGCTCCTCTTCTTAGTGCCATCCTTTTGCTTAGCTTTGCAAACCTATGGACGCTCCAAAAGAAAAAAGGCAGCCAAGAACAGAAGAATATATATATATATATATATGTAACACGGGTAGGTATTCAAAACATCCAAACAAAAAACCTATGGCATTGTGAAATCTATTACACTTGATGCCAAAAAAACTCATTGCAAGCTTGCCACCCTTGTTTTGTAACCTACCAACTTTGGAGTTTTCATGACTTTTGACCTTAGTCTTACATCACACCTTTGCAAATTGCACATCTATGCCTCTCAACTCTTGAGTTTTCCAAATTTGACTAATAGCAAGCTTTTGCATCAAGAAAAAGATGCACAAATAACCCAAAAAAGAAATGTCTTAAAGAAATCAAAGAGATGAAGATTGTAGAATGAAAAGAAAAAAATCAAATAGCAAAACAAGAAAAAAGAAGTGGATGGACCTCAACCCTAACCCCTACAACTCAGGGCATAAGCCGTATTAACTTAGAATCTCAAAGTAGCCTATCTATTAACTACACGCAAAAACTAGAATTGACCAAGTTCTTGAACTCCCAAGAACTATTAGTTCAAGTTTTAATAATCAAAACCAACCATGGAACAACAATAGAACAAAACTAATGTTGACATACCTTTTGACATTATAATTACAAAACCAGGAACTAATGAGTATATTTCTTGATAATTAGTGGATCCAAATGACTAAAAACTAGAGGTTAAGGACAGAATAAGGATTAGGGATGGAGGACGTTAAATCAACAATGGGTCCTTATAATAGACAATAACATATATATTTATATTCCTTGATAGCCTAATTGCCCAAATAAGATGTGTCTAGCGATGACTAAACACATCTTAGTGTTGCTCAAACACAAGTTTTGTCTTTTATTATACATGTTTTGGGCATCTAATGGACATTAATGCCTTTTAATGTTTATTACAAACTCAAAGTGTGCATAATAGGACCCAAACTTTTTGTATGGGCATCATCCATCTTTTTTTCAAAAGGATGGATTGGGCCAAGGGCAAACATGAAGAAAAAGAAACATATAATATTTTTGTACTCTTTGCAATAAAGACTCTTTGTTGATTGAACATCCTTTGATTAAGGATCAGGTTTAAAGTTATTTGACTATCACAAAATGAAAAATGTCAACCTCACTTTGTATGAGATAATCCATTTGCATCAGCTTACCCCATTTTCAGATATATTCAACATGGGATATAATTTAAAGTTATTAAAGTTATCGTTAAATTAATCCTCACTTTGGGCCTCATTGTACTCACTCATCTTCCTTTTTGAGCCATTTATAAAGTCAATCAAAGAAAAATCATTTACCTTTGAACTATTCATAAAGTGAATCAAAGTGATATCACTCTCCAAAATTAAAGATGAAAACCTCTAAGTGGTCACCATAATTTTCATTATAACCACATTATAGTGTACTTAGGTTACCACCACATAAATTAGGCATCATTTAATGTAGGGAACTAACTAGATTAGAACCTACCGTAAGGCTACCTATGATCTACCTATGAAACTATTAAGGGAACTACCTATGTTGGAGGCTATTTAGGACCTATCTATAAGGCTACTTAGGGGACACTTAGAAACTACCTAGGCTTACCTAGGGCTTACTTAAGAGGTACCTAAAATAAAGGTTATCAAAAGTTTACATAGAGGCTTACAAAGGGACTACTTGGGACATTACATAGGTGTTACCTAGGGACCTATTTAAATTAAAAGATTCCTAAAGGCTACTTTAAAAGCTATTAATCAGCCCTAAATAACCATAGGTAGCATTCTAAACAACTTTGAAATATCCCCTAACCTAAGAAATCCCTAGCTATCCCCATAGATAGACTCTAAGTCACATAACCCTAGGCAGCTCCCTTGGTGTCTCCCTAGATAGTGCCTAGGTAGGCCCTATGTAACCTTTTAAGTAACCCTTAGGTATCACATAGCCTCAATGGCCCCCAGGTGGCTTCCCAAGGTAGTCCTTAAATAACCTTCTTGATAGGAATTATGTAACCTTTTGATAGCCCCTACAAGCCCCTTAGGTAGGTTTTACATAGCCTCCTAAATAATCTTTAAGTATCCCATAGCCTAGGTAAAACCTCTAGGTGTTGTTGCCATAGATAGTCCTTAACTAACCCCATAGGTGGGCTCTATGTAAGCTCCTTAAGTAACCATGTAAAGTATCCCATAACCTAGACAGGCCCCTAAATAGAAGCTTAAATAGTCCCTAGATAGATTTTATGGAGCCTCCTAAGTAGTTCTTAAATATTTCATAACTTAGGTAGTAGACCCCTAGGTCTTTCCTATCCCAGTGCTTAGGTAGGCTTTGTGCAATTCTTTAAGTCCTCCTTGGGCATCCCAAAACTTGGCTAGGCTCCTAAGTAGACATAGGCAAAACATAGGAAACATGACAAAACTCAAATCATTCTAAGTTGAGGAAGAAATTTGAGTTTCCCTAGGTAGAGTGGGGTCCATATGCTAAGCTTGTATGCCTGTAGAGAGGGCAGAATGTTTTGTATTGCCCTCCATATGGTTGTAACAGCCCATCATGCCACTTCTTGGATGATAGACATGTTGCAAACAAAATATGTTCTGGCTTCCTTCGATCTCGCTAACACAAATATGCTTCTAGGCCCTAGTTAGTTAAGTAGGATAAGAGTAAATTACCTTTGTCTCGTACTAGTCACTTATTGTGTGATTAAGCTAAAACATGGGAACCCCTTCTAGCCAACTCATAGCACTTGTGTATATTAGCTTCCGCTACTCTGATTGCCAACTAACTTTTTCTATAAAACTTCTACAAGCCAATGGGTATTCCCTCATTCTAAGAGTTGATCTTTACACAATATAATTATATCTCCCAAATTCAAAGCAATGACTTTGGGGGTAATGTGAATTATTTGTGCTTAGCATTTTTTATTTTCTTTGTTTTTGGTTGGAGCACAAGGGCAGACCCAACCAACAAGCCATTCGCACCCCCAAGTAAAGCTCAGTGGCAAAGGGCTGGCAGGGCTTTCACTTGCACACTAGTGGATTTGAACCCAGAAGCTCTTTTGAGGTCCAGGGTCTGAGATGTGGGTTATAACCACTAAGTCATCACCCCTGGGGTTGTGCTTAGCATCTTTGATGGTTTAGCCCAAGCAGCAACTTTGCTTTCACAAAATTTTGTCACTTCGTTCATGACTTAGTACAAAGAATTTTTCTCAAAAATTTGTGCCAAAGTTGCATGGGAAAAAAAAAGTCTGAAATTCTCATATTTTATACAATTGAAATTCCAGAAGCAGGATTCTCAAAATTTTCTACTTTCCTCTCCTACCTGTAGCCAAATTTGGTTGATTCCTCTTGTGGATGATTGCCAATGTGGCTAGATCCCATAATTATAATTATATATATATGTGTGTATGTATAACTAATTCCAATGCACCTTATATGTGGATCTGGGTTGATACTTGATACCTTTTGTGTATGTTGAGCAAGGTTAAATGGATTATGGGACCCTCAATCATTCCAGGGAGAAATAATTTTGTAGTTTGTTTGGAACATGGATTGAGAAAATCTTAACTTTATTAAAAAGATAAGTGCTTGGTATCCATTTAGTAGTCCTTCTATATCGGGAAAAAGAATGTAGGAGTTTGATATACATTGCTATCCCATAGCATAGAAGGAATGGGTAGTTATTTTATTGGGCATGTATCACAATTTTATGATACATGTCAAACCTAGGTTTCACAAAATAATTTACTAGGGGTTCAAGTTTCGTTTTCTTTTTTTTTAAAATTATATGTGAGTCAAGGGTATCAATAATTTTATAAAAAAAATTAAGTTGGGTCTCACAATGTTGCTTCTTGAAATTTTGAAAGCAATTGGGTATCCCTTGGTGGTTTTCACAAATTGAGCATTATTATTAATTAAAAATTAAATTTTATTCATTTTTAATAATGAAAAATACAAGCAATGTTACAAAAAAGTTATTAAAAGTAACAAAAAATTTATTGAACTTGTACCCTTCAACAACTTCATCCCTTTCAAACCCTCCTTCAAACTCTTCAAACTCCTTTTCTAAATCTATATCCTTTCAAAGAATTGTATTAAGACAGATGGAGTTACATCTTATTCTAAGATCATTAAGTCAATTTTTATTAACAAATAACAACTTTTCTAAATTTTCAATCTGCAAATGACATTTTTTAAAAGTAATAAATATTCTAACCAAAGAAAAAATCCTTTTCTATTTCAACTTGAGATCCAATAATGCCAAAAATATGTTGGGTTAAAAATCCAACAATAGGAAACATTGCTTCATGTTTTTGCCACCATTCAAAAGGACATTTGATGTCCTTGACAAGGTGTTGGTTTGCTTGAGTGTTGCAAAAATATTGTCATTCATAGTTTTTTGGGCAGTTTTTGGTACAAAATATGACCTAAGGCAATGTTAAACATGTGATAATAAAAATGTAAAATTACAATCTTGTAGTATTGAATAAACACATCACCAAAATGTGAAAATATTCCCATGGATATGAATATAAATGGTATTTTGGTGGTATTGTATAATCACCAAAATTGTCCTATAGAGCAAATATCTTTTACACATGTAAAAGTATTATAGTATATAACCATTTGTATATAAAAAAACTTTTAGTAAGTTCATATGTATATATAAGATGCATCTTTTGAATACCTTATTGGCCTAATTACATATATTGATGAACCCTTATAATATTAAAAGTGTGTTAAAAATCAACAACTTGTTGTCCATGTAACAAAATACTTTGATTTTTGTGTGAATGGACAAAAATCATCTCTTAGTGTATTTAGCATGATCCATTTTAATGCCATGTCTATTTTTATATTTAAAATTAATCCTCTTAAAGTTGTAGTCATATGGTTTACAAGTGGGTCCCAAACTTTCAAAATACCTAGAAAATATGACTTATTTTCACCAAATACCAAAATTTTCTATAGATTTGATCGTAAAGTGGGTAAAAATTTGTTACAAGTCATGTGATTTCAATGTTTGAAAAGCTTGACACATAGAAATGATGCAATTTGTATGAATAGGTGGGAAGGTTGGTGGAAATGTTTTAAAATGTTGTGGTATTTTTAAATACCAAAAGACTACAATACCTTTATCATTTTTGAAACATTCGAGCAAACCATGACCCAACATCCAATTAATATATTTTTTTAATTCACAACTCCTTTTTGACAAACTATTCTATTGGTTCACTAGTGCTTGTAATTTGTTCAAACATATCCAAATTGCAATCTTGATCAAAACTATATTGGTTAGCAAAAAATTTATCTGATTTTACCAAAGGATGCACATGTTCATGACATTTTATCAACATAGGATATAAGGATTTTCTATCATATTCTTCAACAAGAACAACACCTTACTCCCTTTTAACAAACAAAGATATTATACAAAGGCTCTTAAATCAGGGGTCTAACATAAAAAAAACCATATTATGGGCATTCCTATCATCATATTTCCTTTAGAATGAAAGGAAAGAATCCAACACATTATTACCTCCCTTTTAATGTTACATGCCAACAAATCATCATCCATTAAACTTTCAAATGAAATAATGATTTTTTTTCCCCTTCAATTTCAAATTCATGGAAATGGCAAGGTGTAAAGCATCACTAAGAAGCTAGTGTCCATGAGATTGGTTAAAAACACGAGTAGAAATAATTGGAAAAGACAATCCATAATAATATGATAAATTTGCCAAGTCAGAGGTGGAAGCACTCAACCAGTGACTTTCACAACAATCTATGTGTTGTAACAGAACATAATGGCGGAATGAAATTACAAAGCTTCTTGAAACATAATGATCTTACTAACAAACCTACAAAACAACCAACAATAAAATGTTTAGTTATCTTATCCAATTCAAAAGTTCAAAAATGTAAACACTTAAATCAATACTGCAAATTAGAAGATTATGTGGTTTTCATTAAAATGTTCAAATTTATAGGTTAATTTCTAGTTTCAACACATGCCTTATTCCATTATTGTCTACCCTTTCCAAACTTCTTGGGCCAAGATGTGCATTTTTACAAATCTACTTGAACAATTTTAATGGAAACATACTTCAAATTATTGTAAATGTTTTCCTCTCCGATGCTATATTGAAATGCCTTTGAAAAAACATCTCCAAAATAAGTGCCTTAAAAGCTTTCTTCTAAAGCAAGAGATTCATAACTTACAACTGATTTCAATGCAACAAACATTGCATTGATATTTGAACCTTCATATTTGACATAGACAATTATCTTTTTCCTTAAACCATTCTTTTCCAACAACTTTGTCAAACTTTTGGTTAATGCTTACCTTGTAGTTTTTATCGCCTCAAATAAGCCAATTGTCACATGCTTTAGATGCCAATCATTGCCTAAAAAATTAATAACTAATGCAAACACATCATAAACTTTTGGACATGCACAAGTCAAATCTAGTTGTTGTAGAATGACATTCTGACAATGTAGGAAGAACATACATTTGACTTGTCTTCTCACTAACCTTGGCAATATCTCTTGTGAAAACTACCTTCTAAAAAGAAATTTTAATTTTGGACATAAATGTCAAACCTTGCCTCAACTAGATATGTTTTACAACTTGAATTAGTAAGTTGTTCTTAATAATCAAAAGACCAAAGTCTTCTAGGAACTTTTTTTGTGACACATCCTCCTTTATGAAAGAATCTTTCATTGAATTAAAAAAAAAAATCCTTCCAAACATATTTATTCTTTTCTTTTCAATTACTTTCAACATATTGTTCATTTTTTCTTCAAACCTCTTTGCAATAAAAGTGTGTTTTGCATCCGCATGTTTTTTAAAAGAAATTATTCCATTTGTCTTGTAATAAAAAAATAATCTTTGCTTCACTTGAGTTCTTGGATTTATTCCAATTACATGATTTTGATAACAAAATATATAACACATTATTTGAGTATTTCCAAGATCAACTTTTGCATCGTCATTAACACCAAAAAACCCCAACACAAAGAATTTCCTCCATGTGGTTTCCAATATTTTCTTTGAACATGCAACTTTTTGAGGTTTATGTTCATTAATTGTTCAATTCATTTTTTGGATTCCTACCTATTTATGTGTGCACACTTGGGTTTTCTTCTAATTTTTCTACCAAATTACATCATTCATACATATTTCAATTGTCTCATTGTTATCACTTATTATATTCTCATTTGCAAAACATTATTCCATTAATAATTTTCACCAGAGTATGTCCAAAGTTAATGCTAAAACCAAATCTACAATAATATATGTATACTAAAGATATTAAATTCTATTCACAAACAAAAGAAAAAAAAGAAATCATAAATTAAAAAAACATTTACAAACAATGGGTTTAAAGGTTTAAAGTAAAAAAGAAACATTTACAAATAATGGGGTTTAAAGTGTAAAACAAAATTAAAAAATCATTCATTTCTCTTTATCATCATGATAAAAAAAGGTATAAGGGTAATTCTTTATTAAAAAAATATTTATTTTATTCCTTCACATAAACAAACAAAAGGAAAAAATAGATTTCTAAAAAAAACAAACATAATACAAAAAAAGAATTAAAATATACTTGTAGGAAAGAAAGGTAACAAAAAAAGGGGAAAAAAATGATACTTTTTTTTAAATCCTCAAAAAAATAAAATCTAAAGCCCTTACCTTTCTTTGGCTTAAGCTTGTTACTCCAAGCTCCAATTTTTTCCACCTACAAAAGAAAGAGGAGGGGGGGGGAAGGGGGGACATTACTACAAAACATGGGATTTCCACTAGTTGATTTGACATGTTATAGTCAATTTTTTGGTCAATATATACAATGGACAGAAATGTCTCAATAAAAATGTACTAGTCATTTAGGTTAAAAACTTGATTAAATATATTATGATCAAATGTCTAATAATGTATGTTTTGATTGACATGCTTAATGATGCGTACATGGCCATTTTGACAAGGATGACTAAGTTGTTAATTGAAATGGCTACCAACTTAACATGTCTATTATGAAAAAATTGATTGACATGTTACCTTACAAGAAGGTGCCACATGGCATGTCTTATGTGGCTAACTTGATTTACAAATTGTTCAAATAGATGGTTGCCACATGGCAGTCCTTTTTTACTAACCTAATTAACAAGTGGTCAAATAGTTCCTTACCATGTGGGTATATGTTCTGATTGTTTTGACTAACAAGTGGTCCAACAATTTGTTGCCACATGGATGTTGGTTCTAACTAACTTGACTAATAGTTGGTCCAACAATCGGTTGCCATGTGGATGTTTGTTATGACTGATTTGATTAATAGTTGGTCCAATAATTGAGTGCCATGTGGATGTTTGTTTTGACCAACAATCAATCCAATAATTGGTTGCCACATGACAATTTTTTTAACAAATGATTAACATGTTGAATATTTGATGAACTTGATTTGTTTAATTCATTTTTTATAAATGAATTAAAATTAATTTTCAACCTAAAATATAAATGGGTTTACCATATAAATATTCTCATGTTAAACAACAATATATATTAATCTACATGGGCAGTAAAACAACATCCACAAACTTGACATGATTCATTGAAAGCACAAATGACGAACTAAAAAAAATACATACATTATTCACACATAATTTTACAACTTAAAAGCCAAAATTTTCGTACATGCCTCAAATTGAAGTTCATACATAGTAAATATCAACATTTGCTATGAAATCAATTGAAACATCATTAGTTGACAACTAATTAATCATATGCAATGGTTTCTTTCCAAGGCCATTGCACAATATAACCAGTTGCATCATCTACCTTATAGAATGGAAGGTCAATATCTAACTCAAAAACTGGCAAATGAACACCCTTTAATGTCACTTGTGTAATGTCATTTTAGATATACATTCATTTATCATGGAATTACCATGATGTTTAACCGTACCACCACCAAATTTGACAAATGATCTTAAAGCAATTTGGGTACTACTAATAGGTTTCACGAGGATGCGTTCTTGGTTTTTTGATACTACAAAACAAAACCAAATTAAACAAATGAATCAAGTTCATACTTTCTAGTTGATCAACTTCTATAACTAGGGGAATGAAAGTTGGTTTAACATTTGGACAACATTTTCAAATGAATATTCAATTCAAAAATTCAAAACAAAAAGTTATGACCCTCTTACACTTGGGGTGGGTTTTTTTAGCTTGTTTAGCAACAACTACCTCAAATGCCATTGTCCTATTATCAACAAGACATTTTGACTTTGCATGATTAAAAGTTCATTTTCTACCTCTGGTTTTGCTCAAAATTGAAGTGCCCATAGCCTTGGAACTACCTTGCAATAGAACCCTATTCATTTACAAATACCCAAGAAATGGCATAAATGTATTATTTCAAAATTACTTACACCCACAAAACATCATTGACACATTCAAGAAAATTTAAAAACTTTAAACACACTACATGGAAATATGGGTTTTAAGTAAGGGTTTAGAATCAACCTAAACAACCAGTAAGCCAAACAAAATCTCTTATCAAATGCTAGTGGGGGTTTTGACTTGTGAGTCAACGTTGCCCATGTGGATTCATTCCAACATCTTGTAAGGTACTTGAACACTCAAACAACCCAACCAAGCAAGGTTACAAACTTTCCAATGAATAGATGTCTTCTACTTGACTATCAAATGGGTGGGGTAAATTGTATGCAAAGGGAACATTCCCAATGCATTTGTATGGGCAATCGTCTATCAATAGAGTGTTAAATTGATCTAGTTGCCTAAATGTTGGATTGACTTCTTCCCACACCATTGACATGTTTTTCAAGACCATAAGCTATGTAGATTTCTAGGATGTGGAATGTTTGTTTCCAAGCATTTCTCCGCACCCCACACAAAAACAAAGTGGACACCATTTTTTTCCCTTAATTGAAATTGTACCATGGGTTGCAAAAATTTCTAGGTGGTTGTGGACCAAATGGCAACATATATCAAACCTTGAACTACATAACTCTAGGAACTTACAACAATTGGGTTGAAAACTCACAAATTTGTTTCCACATCTAATTACATGAACTATCAGTTTCCATTTGTTTTCATGTGATTTCAAATGTGATGCTTCACATAGTAAGCCATTCACATCTAAAACCAACAAATGGCATACTTTGTTATTAAGCCACTTGCTTGGAGAGAAAACAAAGCAAGCACCTGCAAGTGAATTAGGGTTCACCTCTTTTGGGGCCACATGAGTATTCTTGTCACTACTACCAATCACAACTTTCTTCTCATGGAGACTTGAATGTGTTTGCTTATCTAAATCACCACATTAAGGTCAATTTCTTTAGACCTATGTTCCACCATGAGTAAGTTCATCACACTATTTTCTTTGTTGCGAGGCTTGACAAATGTTATAGTATTTGCAACTACAACGTCTTGTGGCATCCCATGTTCTTGTTCTTTCAACCTCTGCAACAATTGCAACAATTCAAATGTGCAACAAGTTTAGGTGACTAAATTATGTAATCATAGACCCCAAGAAGTTTAATTACCAATTCCCTACATTAGTTAGTGAACTCCATACCTAAATAATTTCAAAATGCAAGAAATTTTTGTGTTATGAATTTTAAGTTAATTCCCTTTTACCACTTTAGTGTCACCATTAGTGGATCTAGTAACATCTATTCCTTTAGGGCATTCCAATCCAAATTGATTGCCATGACCGCCTAAATTTGCTTTCATCATGAGATACATCTCCTACATCATAAATGTCATATCCTTTTGATTTTTCTTTAATTCTTTAGTGGCCTTAACTATGTCTTCATGGTTGGTTTTCATAACTTCTAGGCGAACTTCCAACTCTGAAGTCTAATCTTCCTATAAAGTTCAAATCATGTTTGTGATGGAAATACGTATGTTTCACATTATTATGCATGGTTGTTCCACATATTTCAAATGTGAATAGATATTACATCTATAATGTTATAATTTCAAGGAAATTAAAAAATCTTATAGGAGTGAGAAAATGAATTTAAGTTATTAAATTAAAAACTCAATAATAACTTGCAACATAATAGTAAAGGTATTATGGTACATGCTAACTTCAGCCTCCTCCTCCTCACGCTCTTCAACCTTTTCTTCTACCCTTTTTTGTTTGCAAGTTTTCTCCCTTTCACATTTTTTTTGGATCTCTTCCAATGTAAGGGGTCTTCCTAGATATGTCACTTAATACACACATTCATGCACATTCAAAATTTTAGGAGTAAAAACAAAAGAAAAAAAATTATTAAAGGGAAAGGGGTGAAATGTACCATCTATTCTTCCACACCTACTCATCCAACTCGACTACCATTCTTTTGTGACGCGCTCCCAAGCTCCTTAATATATTCAAATGAGTTTGAAATTAAACTAGCGGAAGAACAAGGAGTTGGGGGCACGTTCCCTAGCTCTTAACACTTTGGGGGTAGAGGGGCGTGCTAGAGCTCTAGGATGGGACTAGGAAGATTGATAAGCACTTAACCACTCACATGGACTTGCACAAAACCAAACAACAAGTTGGTTAATGCATAGTTGGAACACTTTTGGTGCTAAGACAAGTCACGAGCAACTTGGATTCACAAGAGTCACCACGGCCTGAACTTGGGGGAAGCCACCATTCTTCCCCCTTATAGTATACTCTATACCTTTTTCACAAGGCCCACATCCAAATGGCATTTTGTCCTAGGACTCCCAAAAGGGAGTCCCGAAATTGCCAAAGTTGGGACTCTCGCGACTTTGGGGCCTCATAACTTTGCGTGCAAAGCTCCGATTGAAATGAGGTCTAAAGCAAAGTTGTAGCCTTTGTCGAGAGCTTTCCAATGGTATTTTGCACGCCACTTGCATACAAAGAAATTGGGTCGATTCCCGACTTTTAATGGTTGGGAGTCAAATTGCCAATTTGACTCCCAACCCTTCTTTTGGCCATAACTTGTGTTTTAGATGTCCAAATGGGTCATGCAAGCCCATTTTAGACATTTACATTCCAAGGGCTTTCCATTGATATAAGGAACTATTTAATGCATTGAGTTTTGACCCTAGAAATTGCCTTGTGAAGATTCAGGAGTCCATTGGGACTCAAACTCCCAAAGTGGAAGCTCCCTTGGAAGTGTGAAGGTTCATTCCTTCACACTTTCTTACACTCCCGGGAGCATGCGGTGTGACTCCTGGGCTTCGCTTTTGGCCTGCAACCTTGTAAGCCCTTGCCTTGGTCGCGAACCCAAGGCTAAGGTTACGACATTTTGAAATGTTCGAATTCCTTTCATTCGAACTACTCTTTCTTTATTTTCATCTTTCATCAAAACTTCTTTCAATTGGTTCCAATGGTTTTATGGGAAATTTCGTGGACATAGTTCCCGCTTCAAAATCATCCTCTTCAATGACCTTCATTTAATTTTCAAAATAATTGATAGTTAAATTTTCAGATGCTTGTAGGCTAAGCGATGGTCTAAATATTCAAAGCCCATCTTGAGGGCTTCTTTGATTACTTCCAGCTCTTTAATTGGTTACTTGCAAATGTCATCGATTGTTGGATTAAGTTTCAAGGTGTAGCTTCAAAGTGCATTCATCTTACTATTCCTTCCACCACAATAAAGTTTTTCGTCTATAATGTAATGCACCACAAGTATGGCATTCTTCCCATTATAATTAACAACCTCAATCCCCAATTGCTACATAACCTTATCCATTATTCAATGACATGCCTTCTGTTCAATTTGCTTGGAACGCCCCCTTAATGACTTTTCAAGCACTTGGTTATTTGGTTGGCTAAACACAATATTTGTTGTTGAAGCAACATGAGTAGGAGATTGAACTTTGCTAGGTATATTTGGTGTGGTTGGAAAAAAATTCAAGGTTGCAAAGTTACTTGTTGCAGTCCCATCTATTGATCATGCCATAGGTGTTGATGGAGTTGTAGGCCATGGTAAGTGTGGGTATCCATGCAACCCAAGAGGAAATTGTTGCATTGTAGTCAAAGCTACTATCATTTGTCGAAATGGATCATTTGTTGCCACATCTACTAAATATGGATTTGGTGGTACCACCAAATTTTGTTAATCAAGTTTAGGTGTTATTGTTTGTTGGATGGTAGCACTTGTTGAATTAGTGGCAATAGGATTAAATTGATTAGGCACAAGCCAACCAAGAGGTACTGCCCAATGAAGTATTGGCCAACCAACTAGAAGCAAGGCCATTCCTTCAAGCCGAGTTGTAATAGGTTGCAAGGTTTGTGGTACAACATGTGGAAGCATTGGTTGAACCCTTATATTAAGAGTTCCTTGACATATTTCTACAAAAAATCATTGCAAAATTAAATAGTCCCTCTTGATACCACTAATACATGATTCCAAAATCCAAAATGATAATAAGGTAATTCAAAAATATAAACAAACCTTTAATAACTATAGTTTCAAGAACATATTTGGTGGCATCTAATGTAGCCATGTTGGGTTTAGCTAGTTGTAAGGGGGTGGGATTTTCCACTAGAAACTTATCCAACAAATTAACCAACAATTTTGCAGGTTGTTTTCACATACTCCACCACTTTGGTTGTTGTTTGCCATAACATCATTTCTATATGATAATAACATGCAACAAGGGATGCAAGTTAACAATAGATGTACAAACAATAAAACATTCTTTTATTGGTCCATTACCATTCACAATTAACTAATAGTCTAACACCAAGAACTCTTTTAAACATTTACAACTTATGGTAGTAGCTCAATGAGGGCTGATTAAATTACTTTTATAATACATAGAAAGAAACCAACTAGAATTTCCATTTTTATACAAACAAAAAAAACAAAAAAATGAACAATATTCTTCAAGATCATTTTTCATGTTGATCCATTTTTATTGGATAATAATTCAAGTTCCAAGGATAAATGGAAATAAATTTTCCAAACCATCAAAACATAAAAAGAAACAAAATATTTTTAGAAAGTTGAAATATCACTTGTTTATCGACTTTCTCCTTCATAACATGAAGGTCTTGTTTTGTGCTTTCATATGATTCTACTTCATTTGCCACATCTTCCTCACCAAAGTCTTTGTCCACCTTCAACTCTTTATTGAATTTTGTAGGTTCATTTTTTTCTTTGGTTGATTTGCAAACCTGGACTACTAGATTCATCAACAACCTTTTTATTATTTGTTAATGGACTAAAGCACCAAAGTTGGGAAGTTTGGGGACCCAATATTTTTACAATTGATTAAGTGCTTGGATAATGGTGCTTGTAATGTTTTTGTCCGTACAACAACATTATAAACAAAATGACAATTTTAACAAGTTTCAATAAAACATAACAAAAAATAAACGTAAACCAAATTGAAAACACACAATTGAAATAAGAAAACAAGGAGATTAAGAGAGTTCACGAGTTTTCAAAAAGAACATAAAGAAAGTAGAGAGCACACAATTGAAAATAAAAAATAAAAAATGGTTAATTTATAAGTGTTGGATGGTATGAATGTATTCTGATCCATTGTTCAGTCAATAAACACAAGAAGAAAAAAAAAAAAACTTGTGCATTAAATTGAACAACAACAATTCATCATTGTAACTCAACATAAGGTTTTGGATTTCAAGAACTATTGAAATCAACAACAAACCATTTTTCACATTACAACAATTAAACCTTATACTTGAAGAACTACAATGCACACAAAAAATTGAGCAATGGTAAATGAAATCAACATTTACTTCCATTCTAAACCAAAAATTATTGCTAAGGTAATCCTTTGGGAGGGGCATTATTTTCTTTAATTCACCTTAGGGCATTACGTTTTACAGCTAACCATTTCCCATCCTGTCTATTTCCATCCATTGTAGATGACATTCACATCATTGGCCCTTCTTCCATTGTATCCTTTGCATATGAAAACTTTCAAATTGAACTTCATGTGATAGGTCTTTCTATCCAATTTCGAAAATGTGTATCATATTCCCTCTTGGGCCTATTGCCAAATTTCAACACCCCATCCTAATTTAGCACACCATTAGAAGGAATTAGTGTTTTGGGAATTCCATTGGACACCTCATCATTCAAATCATCCTTCATTGAATATACCTTGTTAAAAGATGTTCAACATGTTGACCTTTTCCTTAGGTTGAACAATGTTTAACTAACTTTTAAAATATTATTCATTGTTACACGTAATGGCCATTATATCTACTAGTGGGTGCCCGTGACCTTCGGACACTGTGAAGTCGCGTGGTTCCCCATCCATATCCTGAAAATCATGTGCCAAAAAAATTCCAGGTCCTGGATCATGTGAAGCCCCCTGTGTGAAATCCAGGTCCCAAAATTGAGATCCCACATCTTGAAAATCACATCCTAAAAGTTTTCAGGTTTCGGTCTTGGAAACCGCGAATGTGAAAATCCAGGCCCCAAAGTTGAGATTTCAAGTCCTGAAAACCATGTCTTGAAAACCGTATCCTAAAATTTCCCAGGCCCCAAAGTTGAGATCCCAAGTCTTGAAAACCATGTCTTGAAAACCATATCCTAAAATTTCCCAGGCCCCAAAGTTGAGATCCCAAGTCCTGAAAACCATGTCCTGAAAACCATATCTTAAAATTTCCCAGGTCTTTTTGGGTCTTGGAAACTCGAAGTGCAAACTCTAGGTCTCCAAAAACTAAGGATCCCACGTCCTGAAAATCATGTCCAAAATTTTTCCAGGTTTGGGTCTTGGAAACCCACATTGTGTACGTCCCAAAACTGAAATCTCATGCCCTAAAAATCATGTCCTTAAAAATTCCATGTCTAGGTTTTGGTGAACCCCCCCAGTGCAAGCAAACTCCAGGTGGCCAAAAACTGAGACAGTTAAGAACGCCCTGTTCAGTGTGTTCAAATGAATTATTTATGGGGAACGAGCAGTGATTGGAAGAATCTTCCAGGCACTACCCACACAAACAGACACTGTTGCTTTAATATATAGGATTTCGTTACACACCTCCCTCTCCCACCTTCATAGATTCCTTTTTTTATAAAATTCTTCCCTCCTTCAAGTGTTTGGACACATCTTAAGTCTCGGGTCTTTTGATAGCCTTAAAGGACTTTTAACTTGTAAACAAGCTTCTTTTCCAATAACTCTTAGTGGCATCAGGTTCATACCAACATTCATCATCACCCCAATAGCTTATTTAGGGAATTGGACCCTTTTAGCCTCAATCATAGTTATTAGGTTCATGGTTAATCACACATGCTTTCCTTTTTAAAACCTTAGTGCAAGTTGAAAACAACACATGCCCTTTTTAACAACACTTCAAGCCAACATGTGATCTTCTACCACCTTTAACAAAAACTTGTTTCCTTTTTTTTGAACAATTCATCGGACAACAAATGGTTCATTTTTGAGATTCCATTTTGGAATGTTTACATTATCATACCTTCTTTAACGTGCTCTTCAACATGATACTCGAAACCCATTGTACCTGAATTTTATCATGTTCCAACCTTGGGGTGGGCATTTGGTTTATAGTTCAACCAATCTTTCCAACCTTTCGATTATTTACCCCAATTTTTTCCACAGCGTTTCGGACACAATTCAAATTACCACATCCTTCAATTTCAAGCCTCCCCGATGTGTGTGCGCACATCTTGTCAACCATATGGGTATCCACCTCTTACATTGCACCCATGGCAATGAACACATGGGGACCCATGATGTAATTCGTAAGACTTTTGTTGCCATTGCATAAGATGTTGGTTTCCACATGGGATGAGCACAATTGTATGTGCTTCCTTCAACCACACACAATTCCTCTCATTGACAAATTGACATTGTGTTCACCAAAGATGAAGTTCATACCTTAACCAATTTTGTTATGGCCGACTCAACACATGCAATTCTACTTTTTTGACGTTACACAACTCAAGGATTTGTTACTTTCAATGCGATTCAAACCAAAGAAAATAATTATTGTGATTTACACCCCACCTATCAATTCTTCTAGCAATTGAAGTATTTGGGTGTTTACACAAACATGCAAATACATTCTTACATGATTGTGCCAATGTTATTTGGAGCCTAAAAGAACCAAAGGGCCCTCCCCTTTTTGTCTTGGTTACTCTTCTTTGTCAAAGAATTTCAAATACATTGCAAAGGATGCAAGCATCCTCCATCTTAAGTTGGACAATGGTAATAGACCTAACTACCTCCCAACTTCAACCCCTTTAGGACACACCCCATCAGCACAACTAACCTATTACAAACGGTTGGTTGTTAATATGAAGAGTTTTTAACATCTAATTTGTGTTAACTTGATATCCTTTGAATTCTCCTTGGTTTTTAATACCTTTGTACTTTTTTTGAACATGTGATGTGTTTCATAAATAAAGTTTTACAGGGTCTTCCTGAATACACAAAGTTTACACAATCATATCTACAGTTTAGGCAAGTAGAAGTGGCAGCTGATTCGGCACTCTGGAGCTCTACTGGGAAGCAGGAAATATGAAATGCACTGCTCATAATCATATCTACAGTTTAGACAAGTAGAAGTGGCAGCTGATTCAGCACTCTGGAGTTCTGTTGGGAGGCAGGAAATATGAAATGCACTGCTGGACACACCTCTCTTCCGCAAGGGGGGGGCATTTCAGAAAATGGAATGCCTGATGACCATTCTGTCTTTCAGTTCCTTGGTGCTAGATTGTAAACATAAAAACCAGAGTTATTTATTCATCTAAGTTCTGATCCTTAGATACTCACTGTTGTCTATCGTTTGTGTTTTTCATCTCAGTAAAGAATTGACTGAATCATAGTTGATCACACCCTGGAATAAAACTGAATAGTATTGAACGTGATGAAATGTACTCTCATAAACACAGACTACATGTTCCTTCGATTGACAGCCACACCAGTTTCAAAGTAGAAGGAAATATGGGTTTACAGAGCATTTGATGAGGGTGTATAAACTGTCAATGCCAAGAAATTTAACTTGCTAAATGGATGGAAGCAAATGATATCAGAGCTTTTTCAAAGTAGACATACAGTATCTGGTAATAAATTATTTCATTTTCAAAATTAAATTCAGCAATATAAATGGTAATTTATGTAAACTTTGATTTAAAATCACAGTGAAATACATCTAGTCAACAATGATGATTGATAATAAGAATATCAGATGTTGAAGTGTGAGTCTTCCTTCATGTTCCTTCTTGAACATGGACGACAGCTAAACACATGCAATGAAGTGAACATTACTGGATCCTTGATGCAAAAGGCACACAACTTTGGGCATGCCTGTTACAACTTGTGTCCAACTTAGCACCCATCCCATCATCCTAAAATGCAAGTGCAAACCAGCTGTTGATTTACAGAGATGAGGTTGAAAGAGCAGAGAGTGAAAGGAGCAGAAAATATGATCCCTGACATGTGTGAGAGGAGAAAAGAGAAATGCACAATCAAAGATTTAGGCACCTTCTGATTTGTGGTACAAGACATTGGGCAACCCAAAGGAAAACTCATCATCTTCCAGATCCTCTGTTCCAATCTTTGCATGTTGAGGGGGCAGGATTTACACACCTTGCAGACAAGACTTGAGGTCAAGACTTTGCTTGCAGAAGAATATTGTATCAAAGATCGTTCCTGGATAACTAAGGAAAAACCCTGTCACAACATCAAATTCATTAGCACACGTTCACAAAGACATTTGATCAGAAGCTCAAAAATCTGTTTGCAATCGGTAACATCAAAACATACTTTTGATGAGATGGCCAATGTGACCAGAATCAAAATGCAGATATGGAGGATATACAGATTCAGGCACACTTTGATTTGCTGTAGATCGCATTAGGCAACCCAAAGGAAAAAGAATTCAGATCCTCCAATGTTCATATCTTTGCATGCAAAGGGGACAGGACTTACACACCTTGCAGAGGAGATTTGAGGTCAGAAGACTTTGCTTGCAGAAAAGATTGTAGCAAAGGCTTTTCCTGGAGACCCAGGAAAAAGGCTGTCACAACTCACAACAGCTAAAAACCATTAGCACACATTTCTGAAGCCATTTGATCAGAATCTCAAAAACCTGTTTGCCATGGAGCAACATCGAAGACATACATTTGATGGGATGGCCAATGTGACCAGAATCAAAATGTAGATGTGGAGTATTTTACAGTATTAACAACTATGCAACTCTGCATAGCACCCAAGGTAATCCCCACAAACTATGTATGTAGCTATGGAGCAACAAACTACGGCTGAACAACAGGACAATCATCTATCTGTCTTCCCAGCACAAAGTTGAAAGCCGAGATTGAAACAAACCCGGGCGACAATCTACAGATCGCCTTGTACAGATGCCGAGGAGAAGAAGTCCAGCAGAGCTAAGAATGAGTTACAGCAGCAGCTCTCATTCTTCGCTGGGGGAACAGGAAAAGACCTGGCTTATCTAAATAACCAGGCTGATGTTTAGTCTTCAGCGATCCATGCGGCATGTACTGACTTCAGAAAGGCACAAGCTCCTCAACAAAAGGTGTGACACCATAGGCATAAGAGGAATCCAAGAGGAATTCGAGACTGTCTACTGCAGGCGTCATCCATTCGTCTCCCAAGGCAATGTCGCTGAATCCGGAGTAAACATCAAATTCTTCTTCCAAGGACCAGGTTACTGCTGCTGCTGCGGCGTTGTGGGCATTTTCCAGCGTGTCGACAAACGCAGGAACTTCTCCATGAGCTACAGGAGTCATAGAACGATTCTCATCATTCAGGACTGTTTTTTCCCTTCCGACGTCTTCAGATCTTCTGGCTTTCTCAGCACCGGCGCTTGAAGCAGCGCACTCCACTCTCTCATTGCAGTCCTCCACATGAAAGCACATGTTGCTGAGCGGAAGAGCATTGTCTCCTTGGTTCAGCATCGGAAGAATGTCAAATCTCTCGCACACAGGGAAATCGCCATCCGTTAAGTTACTGCTGCTGGAGCACCCAACAGATACAGCAGCAGCAGCAGCAGCGCTGGAGAATCCGGGCATATTCCAGAAACCGTCGCCCCAGCTCGCAAACGTTGTTGTACGAGGCGTCGCCTCCTCTTCACCAGTGCAAGGTATGCTGGAAACAACGGCACGATCCTCGGATTCAGATAAGCTTAATTCCTCTTCCAGGGCTCTTAGAATTCGAGCCGCATTCTTTTCGCTCACAGCGCTATCTGAAGAACCGCCCGGTTCCTCTCCAATCAAAGACTTTTCCACGTCGCTCACAGCAGAAATGCTCTCGACGTTAGATCCATCTTCTTCGCTGCCAATGACAGCAGACAAACACTCGTCGCTGCAGGTGCTCCCATCTCTCGGCTGCACGGAAACGCCATGAACAGAAGAAAAATGCGACTCGGAGCGATCACTGGAACGCTGCCGCTTACTGAATGGAGCTTCAACCTCATCCACTTCGCCAACAGCATCATCATCGCCAAAGACCACCAGCGCATCATCATTCCTCACCCGTTTCGGTTCACCTTCCTCAACGTAAGAGGACGGCGCCATAACGAAAGAATAACGTGAATGCCACACAGAGAAAGCAAACGACTGTTCTCCGAGATCACTTAAAATTCAAGCAAACATGCAAGAGAATAACAGGGGGAGAGAGAGAGAGAGAGAGAGAGACACACACACACACACACACACACACGAGAGAAGCCGAGGCGGAGCTTCCTTTTTAATATTACACAACAAGAAAAGAGCACGACAGCACCACAGAGGACTGACGAGTCAACTACATCCGTCGCAGGTAGAAAGGATCGGCATTATAGCAGACACAAAGACAGCAGACGTCAAGAAAACCATCACAAGCAAAAAGAGAACACGCACACAACACCAAAAAAACGCCAAGAAAGAAAACAATTCCAATCCCTGAAGATTTTTTTGTTTTTCGGAATTTTTTTAAAAAAAAACGGAGCTGCGGAAGGAGTAGGAGCAGACAGAGAGAAATGGAAAAAGCGAGACGCTGCCGCAGTCTGTTGTGGAAGTTGGTGAGGAAATGGAGAAGCGGAGGAAGAGCTGAGTCGCTGACGCACTTCACAGCGACGGCGGCGGCAGCGGCGGCAGCCAGCGGCTGGCGGGAAAAGAGGGGCATGGAATTGGCAACAAAATTAGTAACTTAAATCTGGCGAGAAAGAGTGATTTTTTTTTGGGTGGCGAATTATCGCCATTTTGCTATTAAAAAAAAGTCCCTAGCAACATGCTCAAAGGAACTTTTTGAGCAGAGTTTTAGCTTTCTTTTTTTGAAATCGCCATATTTACCTAATAGGTTCTAGTGGTTCACCAACATGTAATAGGACACCTAGATTTTTTAGGTCTCTATTTGTCTGGTAGCCAGATTTGGCTAAATCCTCTTGTGGCTGATCGTCACTTGTAAAGCGACATGAAAAAATTGTGGGGGAAAAAAAAAAACAAAAACACTGGCTTGAAATGATAAAATACCTTTTGAACTTCTAATTTATTATCATTACTATTATTCATTGATTTGTGTTCGGTAAAAAGCCCTACTGTATGATTCCCCCAAACTAAGGGGCCTAAGAGGAGCCCATGGATAAATTAGAGCTGAGTCCTGGCTTTCCATTTTGGGAATGTCCACCACGCACCCATTCAGTGTTTTTCTTTCCTGGCGAAATTTCGTTATTTTTCAAAAAAGAAATTGGGATTTTTTTTCATTTTTAAAATGTAAATTCAACTGATTTTGCTAATTTTTGGGCTTTAATCTCGTCAAGTTTTGGACTTAAAATTTTAGAAAAAAGAAAAAGAAAACACTGCACCCATCATCTTTAGTCCATAAACTAAAGGAAACTGGGAACCCAAGGGTGATGGATTAAAGGTATAACTCCTTTCTGGGATCCAGTGGGGCCTTTACAATAAAAGGTTCTGGGTTCAAACCCACTGGTGTGCAGGTGACATCCATGTCCACCTGCTCAGCTTGACTTGGGGATGCCTACGGCTTGGCAGCTTAGGTCTGCTATCGTAAAGCAAACCCTACACATATTGTAGAAGAGGAGTGTTCTTGTTTTTCTCCCTAATGAACTTTTTAAATTTCATCTTTGTAAATCAAAGAACCTGCCCCCACACAAAACTTCATGGTTCAAAAATTTGAGGATCTTACACAACCCTAAGGTACCCTTTACTTATGCTTTTGTAAGATCCGTGAAGGGGTACCTTATGCTTTTGTAAGATCTCTCAATTTGTAAGTTCATTCCATTGGGAAGGAATTCCTATCCTGAATTTTTGAGCCCAGCAGCATCGGACTATTGGCCTCAGCCAGGCCCTCAAATCCAAGAAGAGCCTCAAAGCGATTCCTTACCCTATACTTAAGAGTGAGAGGGATCTTACAATACAATCTTTTCCTTTATTAAAAACTATATAAAAGAGACTAAACATACAAAATGATCTTCTTTTTGTTTGGCAACAGCAAAAAAGAGACTGCAAAATAAAGTACGATTTTTGTTTTCTGTTTTTTCATGAGAGGAAATTAGTTCAGCAATTCAAGGATTATAAGGGGCTTGCATGAGGCCATAGTTGAGCTTAAACCCAATTTCAATAATGGCCTTGACCGATGGCTTTACCTTGAGTAGAGATACCAACAGAAATTTCTTTTAATGACAGGCTGATTTGAGAAGGTGCAACACCAAAATCGCAAAAGCTCATTCTGCTGCTGGTGAAAAAATTATGTGTTAAAAGTGTTATCCAAATAATAATCCGTAAACCGTAAACCCTAACTGGAGAACCAGCTTATTTTCAAAATTGAATTATAACTTAAATTGGGGTGCTGTCCCATTTTAAAAAGGTTTAGATTTTGTAAATACATAAATATAATTTTATTAAAATCAATGTAAACTGATCTTACATTTTGAACAAGTTATTACATTTGATTAATATTATTGCATAATAATTATCTTGGAGTGTGTGTATTAGTTGAACAAATTAATTACACACTTTTTTTTTAAAAAATCATGTGTAATGAAGATAGAATCAGATCTTGTCTTCCACTACCTAGACAGACTTTAAAATTATTTGTGAAAATAATTGAAACCAAAAGCTTAAAAAATCCAAAGAACCGGTCTTGAAAAAATTTAATCTGACCTGCAACAACAATGAATGCTGCAATGAAGGCCCCCTCAATAGATTGAGAACTCTGGATGAAACTTCTTTTACCACCAGCAGGGGTGGTGAAATGAGTCTAACACCCCCCCTTTGATACAGTATTCTTTTTTTACAATTCATTCTCAATTTCAGCCGAACTGGGCATTCTGATCCCTGGTTTGGCTGACTTTGTGACTAACGGTATTGTAAATTTTTTTGGGAAAGCCCTGATAATAGAATAGAAGGAATTCAAGAAATTTGTCATCTTCATTTTAAAAATAACTTGGCCAAACATTATTAGTCAAGATGCCAATATGGAGAGGAAGTGAAAGTACAAAAGGAGAGGACCTACACTTCTCTTTTCAATAGGTTGTTGTGATCAGAGTTACTCACAATGTGTTGTGATCACATCAGCCTAATGGGAACCCATTGACATAGGGCCTTAATTCTTGCCATAAGAAAGTCACTTTTCATTAGAGAGCTGTTGCAACTATAATGAAAACCTGTAATTAATCACATTAAAATTTCTGGGAATATATGTTCTCGTTTTTTTTTAAAGAACAGATGTAATTCTATGGTGAATTACAACTTGACTATTAGCTTCTGCAATTGGTCAGTGCTTGACCAGTAAAGCTATGAGATGACTGCGATCACAGCTAGCTACTTGCAAACACATAATGGAAAGTTGCTATGATCACAGCAGCCTAATGGACACATGCCCTAAGTGCAAGTTGAATTGCAACAAGTCATATGTGGAAGACTAGAAACCCATAGTGGAGATCCTTCTGGTAAGAAGTCAATGGTCGCAATGGGGGTGGTGCACTTAAGGTGGGCGAGGGGAGAAGGAAGTTGAAAGGTGATGAACCCAATGTAGGTGGCCCATGCTCTAAAATCCACAAGTATGGAATACTACTGTAGAAAGAAGGTGGGACATCTCAAGTCTCATCAATCCACCATTGTTGCAATACTCCAACTGACCACCAAACCCCTCATTTAAACCTAATTATGTGGAGAGAAGGTACTCCACAATTCAGTTTCATGCAATGGGCTGTTGAACAATCTTCTTCCTCACTTGCTAAAAGGGTGCTGTATTTGTCCCTCCTACCAGTTGCATGTACTAAGAAGCTCATTTGATTGGATATGATGGAGTTAACTATTATACAGAGGACGTGATGGGACCTATTGCATGATCAAGGACTCTGAACTTGAATTTACATCTCAGAAGATGGCTGGCTAGTGTAGCCCTTGTCCTGACCAGACCTTTCTGAATTGGTGAAATGTTGGCAAAACGAAAAATTAAAAACTTGGAAATGAAGTGATTTGGAAGGTTTTCAATTGCCAGAAGTGAGGAAAAACCAGTTTAAAATGTCAGATTTTTATAATTTGGTTTTCAGTTTGTAGCCAAAAATTATAGAAGGATGGTTGAAGTTTTGTACTCCATATCCGGTTTATAACCAGACTTGGCTAAATCCTCCTGAGACTTTGGCTACAAACAAAAATTCCTTAAAAACCATTGGTTCTGAAAGTAAGGTAGCACTTAGCACCTAGACCAGCTATCCTTGCTACAAAATAGAGTAACTATGGCAGGTCCACAAGATGGTACTTACTAGTATGAATGCAAATGTGTATACATTTGTGTATACGACTAGGTCAGCTGCAGCATATGAAAGCCTTAAATGCAACTTATATGCTGATTGACAAGTTTATACTGATATTGGGTGGTCCTTCGAATGAGGGACGGATACCATTTGGTTATCAACCTGTGTATTACTCACTTACTCACTGGTTCTCAAAGTTTTCAAACAACTGGTTTTGGTATATTAATCATGGTTCTAAGAAAAGAAGAGAGTCAAATCTTTGTAGAACATGAAATGATCTAAGTAGACATGGTTTCTGATGGACAGTGCATTGGTGGGTTCTCGGCCACATAATCCCTTCAAATGACAATGGGCAGCTCGGCCTGGCACAGTGCCTCTGTAGTTATCTACACTTCTGACTGAAGAAAGCTTCACTTTCACTTGGCTACTGGTGTGCAGATTCTTTTGGGGGATTGTGTGAACATTATTATTGCTTCAGAGATGTCAACAAGGAATTCTGGAATCATGGTCAGACTGCTTTCACCAGATGCACATAATCTTAGTGTTTTAAGTTACATACTTGGGGGAATACTTTGTATGTGAGAGGAGAAAGGGGCATGTTAAACACCCCTTATGAACTTTGCAGGTGTTAGTGGGCAATATCTTCCACAATTGCACAGTTCATGGTCTGCAAAAAAAATGTATTCTCTGCAAATTCATGTATTCATATCATGCAAAAAAATGCATTCTCTTGTTTCTGAAATGGATTTTCTCTTCTGTTTGTGCCCCCCAGCCAAACAAAACCAAAAATAAATAAAAATCTTACAGCTCTTGCAAATTGTTCACTAGTTCCAAGTTTCAACCCACAAGCATTCAAGAGACAAGCCAAGTACCTATCTGTAACCTAATTTTTTCAGTTTCTAAATTATTTGACATACCATAGCCTAGGGTCAGTTTCCACATTGACAAAATGATTTTTTTTTTCCAAAAACTGAACTATTTTTATTATTATTATTATTTCCATCATTTACTATAATATTGTGATATGAGTAATGAAATTATTCAGAGTATAGTTATGATGATTTTCAACATATCAACTTCATATTTTCACAAGATTTTATTTCCCTATTTTGAGGATTATTTAATGAGGAAACTGACCTGATGGTAAGGTATTTAGGATGCCCACATTATCCAAACCCTTAGATAAAACCATGCCAATATCACACAGGGCACCACAATGACACTTGGCACACCCCTAACATTTGGAGGGGTGTTTAGCATCCTATCCTGAGGAAAAAGAGGTTTATTTTGTTTGTACATTTTATGGGCTAGAGTGAACCAGCAGCCACCAGTGCACCAGTTCAGGATGAGGCCATTCAAGCCATTTTGGAGATGAACCAAAAACACATCCTCTTCCCTTGCCAAATGGATTTTTCAGCCCCCTTCTCTGCCCCAAAATTTTCCCCTCCAACCTTACTTCCTCCCCCCCTCCCTTCTACCTCCTTCACCTCATTTCCCGCTCATTCCATCTTTAGAGCTCAGGAGAGCTCTAGAGCTTGAGTAGCACAAAGCTTGAAAGAAACGTGAGACCCAAGGCTTGAAGAAGGTGGAGAGCTCAACGTTGAAGGAATGTGGAGAGGAGAAAGCAGGAGGAGTGTTTCATCCCAAGTGTAGAAGCAAAAGAAAAAAGGTAAGTTCCCTCCTTTCTCTCCATTTTTTTTCTTCTCTATGGTTTTTTTTTCTCTTTGTTTTTCTTTTTTTTCTTATGTTTGAGATAAAGAAGATGCCAAGGAGAAAACGCTTGAAACGAAAAGGCAAAAATAGGAAGCCAAAAGCATGAGCCAAAAGTGAGTGGGCAGAATGAAATTTTGAAGGTAAGCTCCCTTCTTTCTTTGCATTTTTTTTCTCTATGGTTTTTTTTTTTTTCTATTTGAGAAAAAGAATATGTTAAGATAAAGTGTTTGAAATAGAAGGGTAGAAGCGAGAGGGCAAAATCAAGAGCCAAAAGTGAGAGGGCATAGAAGGAGCTTTAAGGAAAGCTCCTTCTCTTCTTTACATTTTTTTTTCTCTATGTTTTCTTTTCTTTTCTTTTCTTCTACTTGAGAAGAAGAATATGCCAAGAGAAAGTGTTTGAAATAGAAGGGCAGAAGCGGAAGCCAAAAGTGAGAAGGCATACCAAGAGCTTGAAGGAAAGCTCCCTCCCTTCTCTACATTTCTTTTCTTCTCTATGGTTTTTTTTTTCTTTGTTTTCTTTGCTTTTCTTTTGCTTGAAAAGAAAAAGATGTCGAAAGAAAGCATTTGAAATAGAAGGGTAGAAGCGGGAGCTTGAAGGTAAGTTCCCTCCCTTCTCTTGGTTTTTTTTTGTTGTTATTTTCTTATGTGTTTTGTCTTCTTTGTGTATGAGAAGAAGAAGACCACAACAATGTGTCATTGTCTTTTTTTGTGGTGGTGTTGTAAAGAAGAAAAAGACGATGGCAATGTGTTGTTGTTTTCTTATGTAGTGTTGTTGCAATGAAAAAAAAGATGGTTGCTTGTCGCCATCATTTTTTTCTCTGGTGGTGTTCAAGTGAAGAAAGCAATGACAACTTATTGTTGTTGCTTTTTTTTTGTGTTAAAATAGAAGAAGACAACAATAATGCATTGTCATCTTATCTATGGAACAAAAAGGCGATGGCAACAAGTTGTCATCACTTTCTTTTCTATGTTTAAAAAGAAGAAGAAGATGATGATGATGACGTGGCAATGTGCCATCATCTTCTTCTATGGCGATGTTCTAGTGAAGAAGGCAATGGTAACTTGCTACAATTGCCTTCTTCTTTGGTGGTGTTAAACTTATATATGGTGGTTTTTGGGTGTTTGTAAGGTTCAAAGCACAATAAAGAAAGAGTTTGTTGCAAATGCAGTTCAAGCTGAGATGCAACACTACCATCTATACATTGTTCGTCATGCACCTCGGGCTACAAATGCAACAGCTTCTTACGTAGTTAAACACAAGATTGTAGATAATGATATGGTTTAGGGTTTCCACTTTATATAATTAGCTAAGTTTTTTCAACCCTTTAATTTTTTAGATTACCCAATTTTTGAATTTTAATCTTTTAATATACTATAAAGAGCCTTTTTTTTTCATTATGTTTTTTAACATTTTTTGATCCACCCATATTTGTACATCTTTTATCAATATAATATTTTCCTCTAATCGCATTTGTTTGATGGGCATATGGTTAATTATATATGTTTTTTTTTTTTTTTTATAATTTTTTTAGTTTTTT
>Ga0209208_10001986_pt1 | contig 29160 bp, 26 predicted proteins | sample S1TSphfallax_3_FD_187694 | JGI IMG/M metagenome (GOLD analysis project Ga0209208, IMG submission 187694) | Host-associated microbial communities from peat moss isolated from Minnesota, USA - S1T2_Fd - Sphagnum fallax MG (SPAdes) (version 2) | ecosystem: Host-associated > Plants > Peat moss >...
ATCTGGGTATTATGTGGGTAGGTAAAGCCTGAAGCCCTTAGGGTTTACCAGGCATAATGAATGAAGACCCTTCAAATAATATTTGTTGTTTTGATACCTGTCTCACAGAAGGAAAAAAAATAAAAAAAAATAAAAAATAATAATAATAATAAATAAAAAATATAAGAAGTGGCCGTTTAAAAAACTCGAAGCATGTTTTCTGAAAGGAGCAAGTGAGTGTGCGAGCGAGCATTACATTTGTCAAAACTCTTGCTCGCATAGGCAAAATTTCACTCGGAATCATGCCTTCCTAATACACTAGGCAAATCCAACCCAGACTTAATTTTTTTGCTGGCTATGTTTAGCCAAAAATGCTATATTAAAAATGCCAGAATCTATGTGCTTTTAAAAGATTTTCAATAGCCAGAATTTGAATTAAATGTAAGGAAAATAGTTACATTTTTTCTATACGTGGTGCAAGGAATGTAGGCAAAAATAGAGAATTATTTTCTTAAAAATGATGATTATATTTAGGTTGTAGCCAAATTTGGCTAAATCTTCCTGTGGATTCATGGCAACTTTGGCTACAACACAAAAAAATGCCCAGAAAAAAATTTAAATTAAAAAAAAAAAAAAAAAAAAAACCCAAAAAAAAATTTAAAATAAAAAAAAAAAAAAAAAAAACTGATCTGATTTTCCTGAAGTACAATGGTTGAAGTAGAATGAAGAAAATGGGTGGGTGATAAAAATATGGAATTAATTGTCAGAAAAGAGAAACCTTAATCAAGTTCATAATTATCACACTCCTTTGCCTGCACAGGATGGGAGGGAGTGAGTGAGTGAGGGAGGGAGGGAAGAAGGGAGGGAGGGGGCTTTTGCAGCATTCATTTCTACTGTACTAGCATCAGCCTTGCTGCAGAACCTGGAACCTTCTCTCTCTCTCTCTCTTCTCTTCTCTCCTCTCTTCTCTCTCTGCCTACCCCAGCCTTTTTTTTTTGTTGGCTATATATATATAGCCAACAAAGCTATACCAAATATGGAAACTGCTAAAATCAAGTGTTTTGTGAAATTTTTGGTAGCCAAAATTTGACCAAAATCTAAGAAATATCGCCAGATTTACAATCATGGTTAAATGATTTTTTAAAGCCAAAAATAGGGAGAAGTTTTTCAGTCTTGTTTATTTTTTAGCCTAATTTGGGTAAATCTTGAGGTAGATAATCGCCACTTTGGCTATTTCACAAAATTGACCGCAAAAAACCTCTGCTCTAAACCCTAAACCCCTTCTTTCCGTGTGTATGTGTGTGTGTGTGTCTCTGTCTGTGTGACTGACTAACTGTCTGTTGAGTGTTTGGCTGGTTAGTTTCCAGCTGTTATACAGTAGTTACTAGTTACTAGTAGTAGCTCTGAGCTGGTCCTCGGGAGAAGTGACGGAAAGTCAGTCCAGACTCCAGACCAAAATCCAGACCAAACTCAGGTCCAAACTCCAGAGCCAACTCCAGTCTATCAGGGAAAGCTGGAAGGAGCAGTACGTAGCTAGTTTTGTTGTTGCTGCTTGTTTGTTAAGGAAGGAGGGAAGGAAGGAAAGCACTAGACAAGCAAGCAAGCAAGGCAAGGCAAGGCAAGGGCAAGGGCAAGGGCAAGGGGAAGTGAAGTTGGCATTCTTATTGGGAAGGGAAGTTTACATTTTTGTTTTTTTTGGTTTTCAAGGAAAACCACAAGACAAGTAAGCAAAGCAAGGGAAAGGGGAAGGGAGTTGGCAATGCAGGCGCGTGTTTTTGTCTGTAGCTGTTGCTACTGGTAAAAAGATTTTGACGTTAGTTTCATCCTGCTGAAAAAGAAGAAGAAGAGCAACAACAACAACAATAGCAACAAATAAACCAGAATGTGAGTTAGTTTTTTGGGAAATGAATTTTCAAGTCTGCATCAGAGTTGTTTTTCCAGAGTTTAGCTCTTCTCTTTCTTCTATTGTTATTGTTGTTGTTGTTGTTGTTGTTTTGAAGCTTCTTGTGTGTGTGTGTGGAACTGGGTTTTGGGTTAGTTTGATTTCGCTGCCAATTCCTCTAATGCCCCAATTCTTCTTCTTCTTCTGGATGTTGCAGTAGCAGTTCTTTTGAAGGTAGAAGCTATCACCAGGTGCATGTGGGAGAATGGAGTTGCAAGGTCTTGAGGAAACGCTTCAGCAGGAAGCTGGAAGACTAGAGTTGTTTTCATGAGGAGCTGCAGCAGCTTGTGAATCTGAAGTTGAAGTTGTCTCAGAGAGCTGGAGGAGGAGACAAACAGGAAAAGAAAGAATAGGGGAAGTGCCTACTGCAGTAGAGACTAGCAGCTCGCAGTTGCGAGGTTACCTTGCTGCTGATCGTCACCTCTGTTGCTCGGCATGGAGGCCAATGCAGGGCAGAGAGACGAGGAGTTTGTCGGCATCCGATCGGAGAGTAGCCATGCAGCTGCGGTAAGCAGCTGCCATACTAGAGCTTCGACAACTGCTCTTCTCCTTCTTCTTCTTTGTTCTGAAGATTTTGTTCTCAAGAGTTGTCTGCAGGTGCGCGCTAACTCTGTTTTTCTTTGTTGCTTTTTCTGTTGGGTGTTTTCTACGTGGGATGTTGATCTGCAGCAGCCCAAGGCGGCAGCTGTGAGGCCGCTTATGAATGGAACAATCTGCCAGATATGTGGGGATGATGTGGGGGTGAGTTTGCCGGAAGGCGAGCTCTTCGTGGCCTGCAATGCTTGCGCATTCCCTGTGTGTCGTCCCTGCTACGAGTACGAGAGGAAAGACGGAACACAGTCTTGTCCTCAGTGCAGGAAAAGATACATCCGCCATCGAGGTCAGTCAGTCTAGCCATTTCTAGTCTTTCCTCACAGACTCGTGCAAGCGAACAGTTGTACAACCCCAGTTTTTTCCTTTTGCTGCAAGCAAAGGGAGATAGAATTTATGGGTCTTTCTCCTGATGGGTGTTGGGGATATAGGAAGTCCTCTTGTGGATGGGGATGAGGAAGATGCAGCAGCAGAGCTGGAAGAGTTGGAGAAAGAAATGCAGCACCGATACACTGAGGAAGAAGAAGAAGAACTAGAAGAAGAAGAAGAAGCTGACAAAGATGACCGACAGCAGCACCATCACCATTACCACCACCAGCATGCCACAACAACAACTGATGCACTGTTGCAGGGACATATGAGCTATGGCAGGACACATGAGGATGTGGTGTTAACAGCAGCGGCCACCATCTGCCCCCCCTCCTCATTTCCACTTCTCACCAACCATCAGGTACTATGATTCCTTGAAGAGCTTGAACAACAATTATTGTTTGCACACCAACAACCAAATCTTTTCTCTCCTCCACAGCAAACTCCCTACTGCATTGAATGTTGTAGCTCTTTGGCTGTCTGTCTATTGAGCTTTTTGACTGCTGTTCAAACAGAATTTCTTCACCACAATCACCCACATCAATGCAGCTCGTCTGATGAGGATTTTTACATGTGCATTGATGTGAAGACATGGGAATTTCTTCACTGCATAATTGTCCCCATGACATCAAATGCAGCTCTTGTCTGTGGAAGCATTTCAGATTTCCAGTGATGTGATGAGTTTAGTATAAAACTCTGTTGAGAAACCCAATTGTGGAAAGGTTGTCGAAGGTTGTCATCTTATTGAATGCAGCTGGTTTTTTGTCAAGGATTTCAGATGTGCATTGATGTGAAGAGCTTAGTGGTAAACTCTGTTACAATTGCAAAATTTCTTCACTGCAAAATTGTCCCCACATCAAATGGCTGTCTGTCAAGGATTTCAGATGTGCATTTATGTGGAGAGCTGAGTGTAGAACTCTGTTGAAATATCCACAAATGCAAAATTTTCTTCACTGCAAAATTGTCTCCACATCAAATGCATTTCTTGTCTGTTGAGCATTTCATGTGCTCAAGGGTTGATCTCAGGTGATTGTTGATGTGAAGAGTTTAGAAGTGTAGAACTCTGATTGAAAACCACAATTGCAAAACTTTCTTCACTGCAAGTGCCCACATCAAATGCAGCTGTTGTCTGTCAAGCTATTCATGTGCTCAAGGGTTGATTTCAGGTGCTGATTGATGTGAAGAGTAGTGCTGCAGAAAACTGACTGTTGGAAAAGATGGCAGAGTAGTCCTGGCATTACCTAGTGCCACAATTGTCCGTTGAGCATTTCATTTGCATATTTATGTGAAGAGTGAAAAACCCAATGAGCAAAGCAAGATAATTGCTGAAACATTGCTGTGTTTTGCTGCTGCAGGTCAGCAGGGAGTTCTCAGTGGGTTCTTCTTCTCCAGAGCACCATTCAATGATGTCCAACAGTGGTGGTGGTGGTGGGAAGCGGGTTCATCCCATGGTTTTCGATGACACATGTTCTGGTATTTTCTACACACCAATCTCTCAGTAAAACAGTGAAGCTTTTGCTGCCCCATTTATGCAAAGGCAGTGATGGTGGTGGTTGTGGTGGGTTTTGGTTTATTGATTGGTGCAGTGCAATCGCGATCTATGGACCAAAGTAAGGATTTTGGAGTTTTTGGATATGGAAGTGTGGCATGGAAGGAGCGTGTGGAGAGTTGGAAAATTCGGCAGGATAAGAATTCAATGATGATGACTGAAGGTCACCAACATCATCTGAGTGGGAAGGGAGTTGATCTTGATGATGGCAGCGGTGCTGGACAAGGCTCAGATCTGCCCATGTAAAGTTCACCTATTTTCTGATTGTACTCAAATTCCTTTTTTTTGTAGTAGCTGCCATGAAATACTTGTTGTGAAATATTAAAAAAAAGAAAAAGCATGCACTAATATTTTGCTCTTTGTTTCTTGGGTGTTGTGGGTGGGATTTTTTTCAGAATGGATGAATCAAGGCAGCCACTGTCGAGAAAGGTTACATTTCCATCCAGCAAAATCAATCCTTATCGGATGATTATCATACTCCGACTTGTGGTTGTTGCATTCTTCTTCCGCTACCGGCTTCTGAACCCTGTTGCTGGCGCCTTTGGACTGTGGCTTACATCTGTGATCTGTGAGATCTGGTTTGCAGTGTCTTGGATCCTTGATCAATTTCCCAAATGGTTCCCCATCAATCGTGAAACCTACCTTGATAGGCTATCTCTCAGGTAAGGTAACCTAAACCTTCTACGTGTATTGAATTGCCTCATGTTTCCTCAATTTTTGCAACTCAAATGTAGTTGTCTCCTATGGGTGCCATCACTAGACACCAAGATTTTTCTCTTGCTTCTCATCACACTAAATCCTGCTTGGTGGAATCAAGTTGTTTGATTCATTAGAGTTTATCTGTAAAGTAATCCTGTCTTCACCCTGTCTTCGGGCCTCCTTTCAATGGTATTTGCAAAGTAAGGACATATATTAAATCTCAGTATGAAATGGTGAAACTCAGCATTTAGTGCACAAGGTTCGAGACTAATTATAGTAGTTGTACAGGTAAGAGCAGTGAAAATGTATGTAGCAGCAGTGGAAGTGCTCAGGAAAAAGGAAAGACAGGATGAAACTCAGTTTACCACCAAAATTGATGGTTTGCTGAGTTTCACCCCCTGTTGAATGCTAATGTACTTTTTTGCAGGTTTTTTTAAAAATCTCACCCTGTGTATGTTGAAACTCTTGGTTCTGGTGCTGTGTTTGTCTTACTTTATGGATAACTCTATTAGGTTGGCACTCTCTTCTATCAGCTTGTTTATCATGATTTCCCTTTTGCCGATAAACTTCAGGTATGAGAAGGAGGGCGAACCATCGCAGCTAGCGCATGTTGACATTTATGTCAGTACAGTGGATCCTGCCAAGGAACCGCCATTGGTGACTGCAAATGTCATCCTCTCTATTCTAGGGGTTGATTACCCAGTTGATAAAGTATCGTGCTATTTGTCGGATGATGGAGCATCCATGTTAACATTCGACGCTCTTTCCGAGACTTCAGAATTTTCCCGCAAGTGGGTACCATTCTGCAAGAAGTTTAATATTGAACCACGTGCACCTGAAATGTACTTTGCCCAAAAAATGGACTATTTGAAGGACAAAGTGCAACCCACATTTGTGAAGGAGCGCCGTGCTATGAAGGTTGGTTGCGTCACACTACTACTACTGGGGTTAGGGTTTAGGGTTTCTGGGGTTTAGGGCTAGTTGTGCTTCTGCCAAATCCAGCAAAGGAAAACCAAATTCCTTTTGTGCAGTAAATCAATATATGAAACTGCAATGTGTATACAGAAGGCTAAAATTAGGGTCTAGGGTTTACACTGAAAAGTTTTTGATTTATACATGTGTGCAGAGGGAATACGAGGAGTTCAAGGTTCGTGTCAATGCTTTGGTTGCCAAAGCACAAAAGGTGCCAGAAGAGGGATGGACAATGGAGGATGGGACACCATGGCCCGGGAACAACACACGTGACCATCCTGGAATGATTCAAGTTAGCTGCACTCTCATTATCTGAGTGTGAAAAGAACACTTTTGATGGCATGATGAGCACATTTTCACATATGGAATGCTTTGATTTTTTATGCTGGATTTGCTTGGTATTATTTTTCTCACTACCACCACCACCCAGGGTGTTTGTAAACCCTAAACCCTCACGCCTGAAGGATGCTTGTTGTTGCAGGTGTTTCTGGGTCACAGTGGTGGACATGATACAGATGGCAATGAGCTTCCACGACTGGTGTATGTTTCACGAGAAAAGCGACCTGGATTCAATCATCACAAGAAAGCCGGGGCCATGAATGCATTGGTGAGTGCAGCAGAGTAAACTATAATTTTACCAGTATTCTGTGGTATCATATACGTAACACATAATACCCTAATCGTCTAGAGATTCGATCACTGATGATTCTAACCCAGGAAGAAGAGGAAACGTGTGGGCTAAACCCTAACCCAAAGTCAGATGCTGATCTGATTAACACAAATGTGAATGATGATTTTTATTTTTGTGTTTTTATTTTTGTGGGGCAGGTACGTGTGTCTGCTGTGCTGACAAATGCACCATTCCTGCTCAATTTGGATTGCGACCATTACATCAACAACAGCAAGGCTATCCGTGAGGCAATGTGTTTCATGATGGATCCATTGGTTGGCAAGCGTGTATGCTATGTACAGTTCCCCCAGAGATTTGATGGTATTGATCGGAATGATCGATATGCCAATCATAACACCGTCTTCTTTGATGTAAGAAGAAGAATTACTCATTTCTTTCTGTTCACCCAGTTTCATTCACTGATCGATATGATATGCCAATCCCTAAAACCCTAAACCCTAAAACACAATATTGCGTCTTCTTTTGATTTGAAATGAAACCCTAAACCCTTAACCCTGACATTGTCTTCTTCAATATGTGTAACAGACATTTCTTTGCTGCCCAATCATTTATTTTCTTGGAAAAAATAATTAAGTATTTGCTCACAGACAGATCTTAATTAGATGGAAATGGGTGTATGGGGTCTGGGATTATACTTAAATTATGTTAGTACTAATTCATGATATTATGATACTTTAAAACTGATGCAAATCCCTGGTTTTTGCAGATCAACTTGAAGGGTTTGGATGGACTCCAGGGTCCGGTGTATGTGGGGACTGGTTGTGTGTTCAGAAGGCAAGCACTATATGGGTACGATCCACCAGCAAAAGATGTGAAAACTAAGAAAGCAGCTATGGCAAATTTTTGCTTAGACTTTTGCTGTGGCCCTCGCAAGACCAGAAAGAAGACGACTAGTTTGGGGAAGGTGTCAGCCCACAAGAAAAATGCGCCTTCAAGGACCGATTCGTCAATCCCCATTTTCACCCTTGAAGATATTGAGGAAGGCCTTGAGGGTACTAAAATTTCTTTGAATTTCTGCATTAGTTACTATTATATTATTATTTTACAAGTTATATTTGAGAAGTTTTATTAGAAGAAAACAAGGCTAGGCTACGTGAGTTTTTTAACTTCACTGCTAAACTCAAATTTTCTTCATTTAAGTTTTAGGGTTTAGGGTTTTTTGGATCTTCATTTAAGTTTTATTATTTTGTAACTTTTAGTATTTGATTAGTTTTATTAAAAGAATGTGAGGCTAGGTTACCTGAGACTTTTTTAATTTATTGAAAGTTTTCTTAACATGATGATGGGTGGTGATGGAAAAATTATGGTTAGGGATAGATGACGAAAAGGTGTCAATGATGTCACTGAAAGATTTTGAGAAAAGATTTGGTCAGTCACCAGTTTTTGTGGCGTCAACTCTTCTGGAGAATGGTGGCGTTCCACAATCAGCAAGCCCTAGTGCTCTGTTGAAGGAAGCTATCCATGTTATCAGTTGTGGTTATGAAGACAAGTCTGAATGGGGAAAGGAGGTAAGAGAGATTTTATATATTGTCGCTACCCAAAAATGGTGCCATTGTGAAACCAATCAATCTATGGGGATTTCTTTGGGGGAATGAAAAAAATCTGAATTGGAAAATTGTAGTTTAGGGTTTAGGGTGGTACACCCATAAGCCTTTCACCCTTGAAGGCTTTTGGAGTCTTTTGTTGGAGGTTTGCACATTGGGGAAAATTAAAATTCTAATTGGGCAATTGTGGTTTAGGGTTTAGGGTTTACGGGTGGACAATTGTGTTTTAGGTTTTAGGGCTTAGGGTTTACGGGTGATGTGCCTTTAAGCCTAACTCTTTGAGGTCTGTTATGTGTCTTCTGTTTGGAGTTTACACATTGCTTTGTACAAAAGCTTATTTCTTTTGGTGTTTTCTTTTGTGGGGGGTGGGTTGGGTGCTGTTTTTCGCAGATTGGGTGGATTTATGGGTCAGTCACTGAGGATATTTTGACAGGCTTCAAAATGCATTGCCGAGGGTGGCGCTCCATTTACTGTATGCCACACCGACCTGCATTCAAGGGTTCAGCGCCTATTAATCTCTCAGATCGACTCAACCAAGTGCTGCGGTGGGCACTTGGGTCTGTTGAAATTTGTCTCAGCCGTCATTGTCCTCTCTGGTATGGCTACAAAGGTGGACACTTGAAATGCCTGGAGAGGCTAGCGTATATTAATACCACCGTGTATCCACTCACTGCTTTGCCTCTTGTCGCTTACTGTACACTCCCAGCCATCTGCCTGCTTACAGGAAAATTTATCATTCCAACGGTATGCTTTCCTCCCTTGCCACATGAGATGATGCAGAGATGATGCTGGTTCTCTTTTCCTTTTGTTGGCCTTGCCTACCAAGGCAAGGATATTGTGTTTAGATTCATTATAGAGTACAGTAGCTTAAGGGATTTTGGCCCCTAGGTAATAATAATAGGTCTATTTTTATCTGAGGATTTTTGAAAGATGATATTGTGGCTTGTGTTGAAACTTGAGATCAGTTATTGAGTTACAATATCTTGAAGGATTTTGGTTTCTTTGAGAGGATTTTGGGAAGATTATATTTTTGCATGGTGAAATATTTGAGTTTCCATAATTCTTCTTTTACCTTCAGATGCTTTTCAATGTAAATGGCAATGTGAAACACAGTGTGACACACCCCTTGTTTGTTTTGTGGTGAACCTCAAATTGAAGTGCCAAGTCCTTGACATGTGTATTGGTGTGAGTTTGGGGGGTTTGTTTTTGCAGATAAGCAACTTGGCAAGTTTATGGTTTATTTCTTTGTTTATATCCATTTTTGCAACGGGAATTCTGGAGATGCGCTGGTCAGGAGTTGGGATCGATGAGTGGTGGAGAAATGAGCAGTTTTGGGTGATTGGTGGTGTGTCTGCTCACTTGTTTGCTGTCGTCCAAGGTTTGCTCAAAGTCTTTGCGGGTATTGACACGAATTTCACAGTGACATCCAAATCGTCGGAGGATGAGGACTTTGGAGAGCTCTATGCATTCAAGTGGACTACCCTTCTCATTCCACCCACCACCTTGTTGGTTATCAACCTCGTGGGCGTTGTTGCAGGAATTGCTGATGCGATTGAAAATGGTTATCAATCGTGGGGTCCTCTCTTTGGAAAGCTCTTTTTCGCATTCTGGGTGATTGTTCACTTGTACCCATTCCTTAAGGGCTTGATGGGTCGACAAAACCGCACACCCACAATTGTGATTGTGTGGTCTGTTCTTTTGGCTTCCATCTTTTCTCTTCTATGGGTTCGAATCGATCCCTTCTTGCACCCAGTTAATGGACCTGATCCAACGATTTGTGGCATCAATTGCTAAGGTTTTAAGAGTTTCAAGCTTCAGATCCCTTAGTCTCCATGGAAGAGGAGGGTAGTGTCCATGGGACCAACCAACTGGGAAGTCTGTTTGTAGAGAAAGGGATATGCAGCACTCTGAGGGGACTTTTGACTGTATCATTGCTAATCAAATTTATTAATGTGAAATGTGGCCTTGATCAACCCACAGAATGTGTGATCATTCCTCTCTAACTTAGGGTTTTCAATTAAAGAATTTAAAGAAAAATGTTTAGAATTAGGGTTTAATATATGTAAAGAAAAATAGTTTTTGTTTATAGAGTTAATAGATAAAGTTTTCTGCTTGGTACTGGGACAATCTTTAGTTTGTGAGTATGGAGAACTGCCACAATACTACTGAAAGTAGTTAATCATCTCTCTCTAAAGTCGAGACTTCAAGCAATTTTATACTTCATTTTTTGTGTCCATACTCTGTATATGTATCTGGTGATGGCAATGGAAGTCTTGTGAACTTAACTTATTTTTGTGTTTGTGGGTATCTTGTTGTATAGCATAACCTTCCTTCTAGACTCAGTGGCACCTTACAAAAGCTATAACATGCTGCCGGGTTCAAATTAGATCAGTTTTTGTATGCTGGGGTAGAGGTCAGATGAAGGGTTAATTATTGTCTTGTTTTGGAGTTAGGGTTCCTACTGTTATTGCTCTTCCCTTACAAAATCATTCACCCATTCTCAGCTTTACCATAAGAACATAATATTGCAGGCCCAGAATATATTGATAGGAGAATATGTGATGTGCCAGCACTCTACTCTTTCTTTGCTCATTCAACAAATCAGATCATATGCTACATCTGAAAATCAAACAAAACACAAACTTGTCTTACAAAGGCTTTTGTTTGTATACTGCGTAAATGAGAACAATTTTGCAATGTGAGCTATAATGACCATCTCTCTCTCTCAGACATTCTGTGAGCAATAGGTAGCAACAAGTAAAACATCCGAGAAGTGAACAAAGATTTTTTTTCAGGGTGCCAAATATTTTCACATATTTGCAACCCCAAATTTTTAAAAAGAAGATTCTGTTACAAATTCCCTTTTTAAAGGAAAGAATTCGCCCTTTTTCTTCTCTTTTTTTCAAGAAAACAGAGTCACATAGTGTTCCACTTTGAACAGAAAATTTTCAACATAAAACATGACAAAAGAAAATAGAGGAAAATGTTAGTGTTGCAATCTCCTTTGCAAGTGCAGACCATTGCTTGTAGGTTGCACTACACTAACTAATAAATGGCAATGATGATAAATGGCAATGATGATGATACACCCTACTTCTTGAGTTACTGACCTTCAGCCCAGATTGGGTGATGTTGGTACACAGATATATGGGACAAATGAACATGTGGGGGAAATAAATGTGGGTGAAAATCTATAAATTGATCCAATATTCTTGTTCAAAAGTTCCATGCCTGCAAAATCAAGACACCCATTATCACAAACAAATTATTAGTCCTCCCAACAAGCAAATAGTAATAATGTTTTAGAGGTTAAATGGTCAAACATAATAACAAACTACAAAAAAAATTCTACCCTTGTTGATTCATGACTTTTAACTCAAAAAGTCCTACACCAGCCAATTTAAGGCGTACCCGTCTTTGTTTGAATAAAAGGGCTTGTAATTGTACATCATCAACTCCCGTTCCTCATCATTGGAGATGGGCTTGTGTTGTGACTTGCGTGCCTCACTGCAACAATACATTCCAACACCACTCAATTTACAACTTGCCATGCACTGCTTCTTACCTTATCATACTTGCTAAAGGGATTCATATCTCTGATAACATGTTCCTGAAATTTGTTTCTGGGGTGAAATGAAACCTTGAGTGATAAATTTTTAGTACAGAAGCCCAACCCTAAACCCTAAACTCTAAATTCCACCAGCTTGACAAGATTGAATTTGTCTAAATCCATGATAATTAGGGAAATGGGTGGGTCAGAGGATTTACCTGATAAAAAAATTGGCAACACCTTGAGTCAATTGTACAGCATCCACCGAGTGTGGAATCGTATCATCACCCCATTCAAATGTATGCTTCTGGGAAATGCACACATGTTCAAAATTCATAAAACCTCCAAGATTTTTCTCAGTGTATGTGGAGGTGTGAGTGTAAAATCCCACAGGGCTTTCAGAAAACATAAGTTTGGATTTCTCAATCCAAGGTATAATAAGAACAAAATTGAGCACAGAACAACAGATGTTGACATCAATCCCTAAATTACAAGCAATTCAGAGATTAAGAAACCAAACTATGGTGCGATGTTTGTAGACCTACCTCTGGATGCCACTGCACTCCGAAAATCGGGTATCTCTGACTCTCCACAGTTGAGATATACATCTGTGATTTTTGACATTACACCCAGTTCAAATTTGTTTCTTTAAGCACAAAAATTGCTTGAGTGAGATGCTATTTTTTTCTTTCTTTCTCCATCACACTTCTACATTCATAAATACGCAATAGATGTGTTGATGGATGTTCAATATTCATATTCTTCAGAACAGAAAAAGATAATGCTTCCAAGAGCTTCCTTGACCCTACAACAACAAAGTTGCTGTGACAAAACAGGGATGACATTGCAATTTTCTCTGCTGGTAATGATAGTTTGTGAAAGAACCAACCTTTCCATTGTTGTCTTGGGTGGTTGTCAGCACACGATAGAAGTCAGTAAGTAGTCCATTAGAAAACCATGTCTGTGGAGAAACCCCTTGATGGTGATTTTCCATTGCAAGCGGTTGTTCACTGATTTTGTCAACAACTCCTTGTGGAACCCTGCAAAGTAAACAGAGTGACCACCATGGATTCTTGCTGTGGGGCTGGCTTATAACACGACAATTCAATGGATTGCAAAGTAATATAATTTTGCATGGTACTTTTCTCACAGAGAAAAAAAGGACACCAATTAACTGATGTGAGGAGGGAGAGCTGTGTCTCTTACCATTGAAAAATGCTGTGATTCTTCACCCAATCACCAACCAATAGGAGTGGAGCTGGTTTGTGTGCTGCCTCAAACTGTCCTAATATGCTGTGATTCTACATGATCAAATATCAACCCATAATTGGTTATACACCAAATTAGCTTATTTGGGTTCACAGATTCATAACTCCCTTGTGTAGCTTTTTATTCATGCTCTGTTCACCATATATTCAGGGTTTAGGGTTTAGGATACAGGAAGCAATATCTATGTGCATCTGAAGCAATGCCAAAACATCAATTGCAAGAAGAATTTTTTAAGACAGTAATACCTGACTGACTATAACTGTGAGAAGCTGAAAGCCAAGGCATGCTCCGTACAATGGGAAATAGTCTCCATTGTCATTTGCTTTGATGACCATCTGATGCAGTGAAATCAACAGCATATGTCTGTTAAAAAAATAAAATCCAATTTGTCATCATTTTTCATTGATACCTATGTAAAGAGAAAGAAAGGAAGAGCGTTCAAAGGTGGAGGAGGAACAAGTTTTGTACTTTACTTTGAAGAGTTTCTCTGCCGTTTGATAGAAAGGATTGTCATCCAAACTTGTTGCACCTCCTGGAAACAGAATTCCATTTATTGCTGCAAATTTCTGCACATTGCACCAACCGCTTCAGTTTTGTTGCAGGCAGGTAAATTTTTTTACAGAAGCAAACAAACACAACCAAACATTGAAACTCAATTCAATGCAATTTCATTTCAATTTGTTCTACCCAAACCCAAAGGAGTCCTGAGTGTTTTGTTCACAAATCCTTCCATTGGGTATATATTTAAAGATACATGATCTTGTTCTGTCCCCGTTTTAGGGTTTATAGGTTGCTTGCTTTTTCCTAATGAAGACCATGAAAACAACAACAACAAACAAAGGAAGTGAAGTTGTTGGGAAGACTGACAAAACCCTACCTTGATAAGGGTTTCTTCAGGTTCATTGTACAAAAGAGGAACAGCTCGTGCACCTGCAGACTCCACGAACTTGACATATGATGCTGCAATACAAGAACGGTTGGAAGTCCAGTCTGCTTCCGTCGCAGATTCCCCGCATGATGGCTGTGAGAGAATCCCTATCAAAGGCCTGGAATTTGTGCCTACAACTGATTTTCCTCCTCCTCCTCCTTCACCACGACGACCACCAGATTCTTCATGCAAAAATTCCATATTACCATTGTTGATCTGGAAACCACCTGTGTTGCCTCTGCTGCCAACTGAGTCCTCTGTTTTTGACCTAATCTTGCTGTTGGTAGGAAGAAGAATTCTTGCTGCAGTTGTAGTTGTATCCTGCAGGAGAATACTACACAACCATAAGGAAAGTAGCAGTTGGATCAGAGATTTTTGCAACTTTGCCATTGCAAAAATTCCCCCAAGTCCCCAAAAATTCAATCTGCTCAAATTCTGATCCCTAGTAACAGAAGAAAGACTAGGTACCAACAAAATCCAACAACACCCAACACCCAAAACAAGATCAAACCAATCCCCCTCCCACCCAGAAAAAAAAATCCCTTCACTCTTCTCCTTCTACAAGAAAAGAGAAACAAAGCACCAGGGGACTAGTACTGCTACCACAACAACACAACCCAACAGAGAAATCCAAACACAGGACCCAAAATGGCTACTTCTGGAATCTCCTCCCCAGAGTTTGAACCAAAAATCTTCATATGAAGGATTTGTCCTCAACTCCCAATGGAAAAACACATGTGAAAGCACCCCAACAAACATGGGACGGATTCAACGCAAACCCAAATCCAAAGTACCCACGAGATCATGTGGAGATGAGAGTTTACAGGAAAGTACACCACCCCACATTGGTGGAGCTACTAGGCCCCCAGTTTTGGCGAAACTGGGGATGAAATATGAAGTCAGGATGAAAAACCCCTTCTGGGCCTTTCTTTTTGTTGCTCCTTATATACTTCTTTATTGGATCAAGCCTTGTCAAAATAAGACCAATAAATACTAGTAAACAATTAGTACTGTGATTGATATTAATTAATTATGGGGACCTTCAAAGTTTTTTATTTTATTTTTTGGTGATAAGCATCCTTTCCCATCCCATCACACACAAATTCGATAAGCTTGCAAGAGTTTCAAAATAAATGTATTTTAATCTCCTCCTTTGGAATTCCCATATTCAGCCTAGGTTAATGGCAAGGGGATGAATTTATTCATGCTTCCCTTTGGCTCCTTACACAATATATGGTAGGATATTTTGATTTGCACTTAGAACAACAACAAAAAAAAACCAAAAAAATCCAACACCCACCCCCTAACATTCCCTCAAAGAAAAATAAAAAATTGGGCCTCTTCAATACATGCTACAACACCTCATTGATTAAACATAATTTATATTGCTTTCTATGTTCACTCAAATTGGGGATGACCAACCAGGGATAGGGGATCAATCTAGGGCCCAAAGACAGGGTGACTTTATTACTATTATACTCTCAATTGAGCAAATTTTAATCATGGTTTGTTTGCTTGCGCTACACAGCACGCCATCTTATGGACTTCCCAATTATTCTGCTTTGCTTGCTGCTCCTTCTTTCTAGCCAGGGAGCAGCCTTTTTTTTCATTGGCCAAATTTCGCCAAAAAACGACATTAAAATTCCAAAATTAGAGAGTGCATCAAGAAAAAGGGTATCTAGGTGTCCAAAAACATCCAAAACCTACCCAATCAGAAAATTAGATGTTGTTGGGTAGGTACCTTTCATAGTTATCATCATAATGGAATCTACCCTTTCATTGACCACATTACTAATTTAGTTAGCTAAAACAAAACAAACAAACAAATAAATAAATCAGTTACCCAACATTCATACCTTAGCCTAGGGTCAGTTTCCACATTGACAAAATGAATATATATTTTTTTTTTCCAAAAAATGAATTCGTTTTGAAAATGTGAAAATTATTTATTTATCTATCATTTACTATAATATTGTGATATGAGTAGTGAAATTATTCAGAATGTAATCTATGATAATTATGATGATTTTCAACATGTCAACTTCATAGTTTTACAAAATTTCAATTCACTATCTTGAGGATTATTTAATGATGAAATTGACCTTAGGGTAAGGTATTTTGAGAAGACTTCAAAACAACCCATCAATTGGATGGGTGCACCCTAAATCTACACATGGGTGTCCATGTGTAGAGCACTCTATTATGGGCTTAGGGCAATAACAACATTTCACTTTATTATGTGATAATCTAACCTAGTGCATAAGAGCACTCTAATAGGTACCCATGATCCATGGAAGACACTAAATAACCCCATGATAACTTTCTATAGACAATCTATCACAAGCTATCCAAGTTTTGATTCTTCCTTTTTCAAAGCATTCCATCATTTATCAATTCCACCACTTCATCATAGCTAAATGCATGATGTGCGAGAATTTCTTTTTTCCCAAACATTTGTCAAGTTCATCATAAGAATATCCATCAATTTTAGGCAGGATTAACGAACACGAGTGTGACTCCCAAATATATGAAAAAAACATGCCATCAAGGAAACAATTAGAACTCCTCTCATAATGTTGAAAACCTTCATCAAATCCTGCTCATGTTGTATGTTGTAACAGCCTAGATTGCAAGTTGAAAGTGCTCACTGTGAAAAAGAAACACAGGCACATTTAGTGATATCCCTATGTTCAAATTTGAGCTTTTTCCATCAAAAGACAACAAAATCTCACCAGAAGTTTGAGCTTTTTTCCCTTATCATAAAGAGGGACAATGGAAAAGGCTCCTTGTGATAGATTTTTTTTTTTTCCCTCTGCACACTTAATAATATTATGCCACATATGATTTTTTGGGCTTGGTGAATTCATGTACTACATAGATTTTGGACAATTTTACTTTGCCTGATATAACAGTAGAGCATGTTTGTAGTCTTCCAGGCCATGATCAGTACTCAATTCTCCATGAGGGTGATGATGGCATTGACTGTGTTGTGTCTTCCAACCACCCTAGCTTCTTTTGTAAGTTGAAGGGTCCTTCCAAGCTCACGGATCCTTTTTGCAAGCACCCTAGCTGCTTTTGGCAGGTGGAGGGTGCTTCCAAGTTCAATGATCCTTTTTTCAAGCACCCTAGCTGCTGTTAGCAAGTGGAGAGTCCTCCCAAGCTCAAGGATCTTGTTTTCAAACACCACCCTAGCTTCTTTTGAAAAGTGGAGGTGCCCTTCCAAGCTCAAGGATCCTTTTTTGAAGCACCCAGCTAGCTGCTTTTGACAGGACGTGGAGGGTCGATTCCAACAGTAATTGGTCCTTTTTTCAAAGCTTCCAGGCTGCTTTTGTAAGGTGTAGGGTGCTGTCCAACCAATTTGGTTCTTAATTTTCCCGTAAGCACATGTATCATTCTTGTGAGCACTCTCCATTTCTACACTACATGTTTTAAAATACTAAATGTATACATGTTGTAGACCATCATACAATTGTGCTGCAACACTTTGAACAATTTTGTAACCATTCAATCCCGATAATGTGCATATGTTTTAGTAAACAGTTTCAACTACTTGTTGCAACAGATCAGTGAAAAACCACCATAAATATTCATGTCATAGGCAGGACCTTGTATATAGTGCAATAGACTATCCGCTGGCTTATAATGGTATTAATTCATTGCAAGCATAGTACACTAATCATCGAGTTTACATTGAAGAACAAAACCCAGTCTCACTAGAGCAGATGTTTGGCAAGGGGATCATATTGGAGTTATAATGCCTCTGTCGCAACATACATGTAGGACCAATGTTTGGAACCCCATATTTATAAATGGGTTTCAGACATTCTTGTCTACTACTGCAGGTCTGTACGATGGATTGTCGACTGTCACAGGTAGGGGCACGACGATATAAATGCATGTTATGCATAAGCATCGAGTCATCCTTAGAAATATGTCTGATTCTGGATTTGTAGCTAGGAAGGTTGGAGTGACTGTTGGAAATTCAAAATCCATGCACGAAGATTGAAGAAAATATAGATATTAAATGTGTGCATAGAGCTCACAACAATTTTCTACTCCATATTATTCCTTACTTTGCACTCGTCAGTGGTCACATTGGAGGAAATTTGTTAGTGGATAACTTAGTTGCACTAGACGTGGTAAAGATTTCCGCAACTTATAGCGACTTAGATGCTCCTCCTAGAAGACCTGGTCCACAAGTTGGAGTAGTTAATTTCAGGCTTCGTTGATGGTAATTATGGGGATTTCGACTCCAAAAGAACGAGCTGTAGCCATGTTGGGAGGTTTTGGGAACACGAACTTGTCCATACCCACATTTCGACCATACGAGTCAATTGTGATACTTCTGTATGCAAAATTAGTAGTTTTTGATCGAGCTGAAAAACTTAGCACACGATCGGGCTGCTGTACAGTGATGGTGACCCAATTATCCTCAGACATCGTGGAGTCAGTTGCGTCCACTACGAACTTCTGGAATCCGCAAGGGCTGTCGCTATTCAAGAGTGATTTTGAGATGTAATTTGTCGCGATTGCAGCACCTGCAGTCGCGGCCGAGGCGGACGTGTCACACTCGACTGGAGGAAGTCCGCAAGAAGCAGCTCCTGGAATCGCTTTCTCAACAGCGTCGAGCACTAGCACGCCAATCACATTAAGTTGGCTCTAGAAGCAGTCATTGTTGGCTACATTGTTGGCTAGCTCATGTTCCACAAAGGCCTCGGAACTTTGAACATCCTTGAACTTGTAGATAAACATCCTTGAACAATGTAGATAAACGTCCTTGAACTTGTGGGTAATGTAGATGCTATCTTCTTCGATCGGTTTCTTGCTCTTACTGACAACTTTTACTGGGGCATGGTACGTCGTCCCATCACCATCATCATAGGCCAGCTAAATCTGTGCCAGCCAGAAGGGAAAGGCACAGGATGGTGAGTAGGATGGAAGACTTTATGAAACTTGGTCGCGCCATGATGCTCAACTTCTGCACTTATTCAAACAGGAAAGACGGTTTAACTACGTAGAGTGAGTAAAACAACAATATTGGTGTGTGCAGGAGGCTATGGGTTGATCATGATTATGATGCTTTTCACTACCTAACAATGAGAGTACAAGAACCCTTGTCATGCAGATGCCAGAATGGAATCTTCACAACAAACGAAGTCTACAATTCTGGAATGTGAACAATATGTGGCAATTGGTACGATAACTCGCAGCGTGTGATACCAACGTAATAGAGTCAAAATGAAGGACGTCGGAAATGTAAAAAGACAATGATCAAATGAGAAATGGAAACAATACAGACCAAAATTATAAAGGTTACATGCCTCACCGTGCAGAAGTGGGACACAAGTGAAGCGGAGTCGCTGTGGCCGGATCTACAAGCTACGGATGTCAAGGTCCGTCTCACACTCCAGCCAGGTAGCATAGCAACAGATCATAGTCAAGCTGCTGATGGAAATGAAATGGGGAGCTCACAGATTTATACTGTGAGCATGAAATGCCGGTGCTTTTGACATCTGGAAAATTATGTAAGATTTTACAATCTTCATATGCCTCCACTCGTCACCAGATGGACCAATGCATGCAGGAGACTCTGCATCGAAGTACGTCAGTGTACTACCTACAATAATCATCTGCAAGAAATCTGTGATCTAGGCAACAAGAAACCCATGATCCGGATAAATCATGATGTCTCGCTCCAGCTTAAGGAGCAGCTGAGATGTCCATCAAACTCAAAACATGATCAGAAGGCGGGGATGCTCATGTATGATCGATATGAGGAGATTCTCAGTCCTTATCCAGGGTCTTTTTCTGCATCACTTGGACAGACTAGGTCTGAAATTACCGTTTGCTTGGCAGCTGGACGCTAGAAAGTCTTTTAATCCTCAGAATGCGCACATTTTTGTGATCATCAAGCTAGCGGTCATGTTCTTGTTAGTATCAAACTGATCAACTCTATATTAGCACACTATAAGGGCATCTCCACCCCTCACCTGCAAACACCCCTTTTCATTAAATCTTGCAGCAGGATAGTGCAAATCCCAGTATTGATGGTCCGTTTTGCAGTGGTCATTTTAACCCCGTTAAAAGCTTTTTTGTACTATGGATTTGGACAGTGACTATTACTCGTCTAGATGTAAAGACATAAATGGTCTTTGAGTGTTTCAAGAGACTTTTTTTTTTGACGTTTGTGAGTGGGGACAGTGATCATTAAATGGTATTCTATTCTAAAAATAAAGGAGTTGTTTACAAGTTTTGGGGGGTGGAGATGATCTTTAGGCATCACAACCAGTGAAATTTTTGTGGTGAATGTTTTGCTTCTTTTAATTTTTAAAAATCAAGAGAGAAATTGGGAAACATGTGTGTTTTTTTATTCTAGTGTGCATGTTGTATTTTTTTTTAATAGCTAAAGTCTGCCACTCTTGCATAATCGAAGAGGGAAAAGCTGGAGAGGGGGAAAAAAACAACTCAGATTATTAACAACATGCCCATTATTTATTTAAATTTGGTTTTTTCATATTGAGTGGATTGTGAAAGGAATATTGCGAAGATTGTTAGCAAATGGTTAATTGCGTCTTTCAAATCAGTGGGCTATATGTGGTTTGGTTGGGCACCAGTCACTTTGTCCAGTTAAATTTTGCAACATTCATTTCTACAAATGGAATATTCTTAAATATCCACTATTTTCCTTCACAATAATTTTTTGAATTGGAAGAAATAATTTTTGAAAATTTCAACATTTCTGAAAATAACGTAATTAGTGTCCAATTGACCAAGGCACTAAGGTATCAATCCAAATGTCCACACCTACCAAATGCATGGGCTGGGCCTAATTAGCCATCATGTTGGGAAGTTACCTCCATTTGCTTCCATCCATAGTGGATGGAGGCAAGTGGATGAAGCTCCCTACCCCTTTAGAGTAAAGCCTTTAGAGTAAAGGGGAAAGGTCACCTTCCACTATTTGTTTTTTTTTTGCCATTACTGTTGGTTTTGGATCCTTTCTTTATGGAACCTTGTCCTCTTTGTAGTTTGGATCCTCTCTTTATGGAACCATGTCCAAAATAGCTCTCCCTCTCAACACCCATGGCAATGTGAGTCATCTCCTTTTAATTGTGCACTTACATTAAAGTGTATAGGGTCGTTAAATGTTTTAGATTACAATAATAAAGAAGGAGAGATGGTTAGGGTTGAAGGTTTTGGGTTCTAAGGGAGTGGAGCCTTCATTTTAAAGTAAAATATTTCAATTGGAGAGCCAAACTTTTGACTTAACATTAGTTCTTATTCCCTCATTTTTAAATTTACTTTTTAAACAAAACAAAAGGAGGTCCATAAAGGTATTGCAGGACATTTGCAATTTGCTTAATGTAATATGTATTATAATGATAACAAAAATATTGTAATCTTTATAAAAACACAATCCGTGGTAATGCATATAAAAACCAAAAATACTATGGGATCTATATATATATATATATATATCACATACGTATTGGACACTATGTTCTAATTTGAAAATTGTTGATTTGGTGTTTAGGTGGTGCACATATTGGCACATACTATGGTTTGTCACAAGAAGTGCTTGTTAAAAATGTGGTTTTCGTTATGTTTTGTAGGAAATCACACATGGTTTTTTTGGCGCATGGTGGATGTCATAACTACTTATATACCATGGGCAAGTGTGAATGAGTACAATGACAAAATCAAGAACAACAATGATGCACCTTGCCAATGAGTCATATGGCGATTTGATCCACTAGAAAAGAAGGCCAAATATTCATGGTAATATGGGTCATACTTGAGAAATATTAACATATTATTCCACATTAATTGATGGTGCACTCAATTTATGAAGTGAATGTTTAAGCTTTTTAGTGTGTTTGTGTGTACCAATGCAACTTTGGTCCAAAAGATTACCACCATGATCCATTACATTAGAAATCAAACAAATATGATTACATTGCAAAGTTTTTGGCGGAAAGGTTGTTGAGATATCTAGATGTTGCAAAAGTTACATGGTACCACATGGAACACACTTGTGAGGATGGCACATCAACCCATGGAGCACTTGATTGGATTGAATTTCACATATGTCATTCCAAGCTCCATGCATTTCCAAGCATCTTAAAGATTGGGTTGAAGAAAGATTGGATAGGAGTCTTATCACAAAACAAAGTTACGAAGAGCACAAGAAAGTGTGGTTTAATGCACACGTTCTCATTAGTAGAAATTGGCCAAAAGGGTGAAAATGACATCAAAGGAGCCACAAGTGCTACTTTACATTAATCATGCATGCATTTTTTCCCCAAAAGAACCTTTTCATACGAATGAAATTTTGAATGACTTTTTTTGCAACTTGTTATGAAAAATGATTAGAATTGTTGCAATAAGTTTTTTAAAATAAAATTTTGAATAAAATGAATTTGTAAAAATGTACAGACTCCTTGTAGTTTCTATGTTTCATCTTGAAAAATGATGATAATTTGAAATCATACCAAAAAATCTTAATTTTTAAAAGTTGAGTTTAATGTAATATAAACTACAACTTTGTTTCATACATCATGTACATTATACCCCATTTATATGTGGTTAAACACTTTTGAAGTTTTAAAAATTTGAATTTTCAAATGTACACACTTTGAATTTTCAAGGTTCTAAAATTCCACATTTTAAAAATTGTGAATGTTTTTTAATGTGTTTAATAGGTTATTATCATATCTTTTTTTTAGCATCAATTGATTTTTATTATATGAGTCCTTTGAAAGTAATTTGTAAAAATGTCCTTTTTTAATGATAAATTTTTTCATTTTCAAAAGTCTTTAACATAACCAAAATTTAAATTGGATCAACTAGATTTTTAATTTGATTTTTTTGACATTCATCTGTGTTCGAAAGGATTAATGTGCCATGATTACCATTTCAAATGGCAATAAATAAATAAATCTCTAATTTTTTATGACAAAATCTGACATCCAATGCCTTTTCTTGTTCCTTTGATTGTGTTTTGACCCAAAATGTAACCATTCTATTAGCAACTACATATGACTATTACTCATTTGCAACTAACCTTGGACATTATTGCAATTATTGTGGTTTTCATCCAAGAATAACAACCTATGTCCCAAATAATTCCACTACAAAAAATCGTAGCTTTTTGACAAGGAATTTTAGTCAAAGTGCCATGTCAAGCTTGACTAAGGTGCCATTTTGGACAAGTTGATTTGGACCTAACCGTTTTGAGTAGGTTTTTTTTTTACGAGGTTTTTTGACCAAGTTTTTTTTATTGAACCATTGTGAGAATAATATAATTTGGGCAACGACCAAAAATATATATTATTTAAATTATATTGTTTAAAATTAATATGAAATTACTAATTAATTAATTACCCTACATATTTTACCAACCTACCTAATTAATAAACCTAATAATTAATGCCAAAAAATAATGTATTTATTTAACCTACCAACCCTATGTTTTAGGCCTAGGTTAAGGCACCTAACTTAGCCACTTAGGCTAGGCCAAACCCCCTAAGTTAAACCCCTAGGCTAGGCCAAGTAGCTTAGGCTAAGTAGCTTAGGCTAGGTGGTTTAATAGCTTTTGCAACCTAGGCTATTTAATTAGATCATTTAAGTAGCCAAGGTAGCTTAGGTTGCAAGTGTGGGGACTTGAATTCTTCATTTTCACATTGAGGAATCAACTCCTTAACCATTGTACCTCAACCCATAAGGTCATTTTCTTGGACAATATATTTGTAATGAACATGATTTTGGACCAACATATTGTAATAAACTTCCATGAATTTGTTTTCAACATGCATATTGTACTAAATGAACTCAAATTTTTTTATATTATTTACATAAATAAGTAGGTTATAGGTAAGGTAGCTTAAGTAGGTAGGAGGTACCTATTAATAAATGCATGTATTTAAATAACATGTAGGTTATAGTCTACTAGACCTTATAGGTACATATTAGGTCTATGTTTATACCTACCTAGTAAGCCTAGGTGGTCTAGATTAGGCTACCTACTTTGTAGACCTAAATGGCTTAAGCGAGGCTACATACCTAGTAGGTTTAAGTGGCTTAAGTTAGGCTCCCTACTTAGTAGCTAGGCTTAGGTGACCTAGGCTACTAACCTAATTAGTAGGATAGGTTACCTAGGTTTATAAATAACTAATAAAATAATTAAAAATGATTGATGAATATTTAAATATAAAATATTATTTACTATTAATTAATTAATATTCAATATAAATGGTTAATTATTGAATATCTCCTATGAGATATTAAATATTAAACATTAAATAATAATAATATAAAATTAATTGCTGATTTAAATTTTTTTTTGATTACTCATTATTGATTGTTTACTATGAATTATTATATAAAATTATATTATTAACTAGAAAATTAGTTTAAAATAATCACTTATCAATAATTATTTACAATTATATATTGACTATTATTAATTATTATAAATTACTATCAAGTATAAGCAAAAAAATTAGATTAAATTGATAAATTGATAATAATAATTAATCAATTAACAAGTTGATGGATAAATGAATTATGGTTATTAATTAACATTTATTTGGTGACTAATTAATTATATGAAATCTTAATCATAAATTATTGAGTATTAATTATTAATTATTAACTAATTAATGTACTAAATTTAAGTAATTATATGTTTTTAAAAGTAGCATGTAAATAGCCTACTAAAGTCAATTAATAGCCACTACGTGTAATATGCCTAACCTAAGGCGTGCTAGCTATGAACTTAGGTTTGGTATGTACCTTATGCAAAATAAACTTGTAGGTTAAGTAACCAAATTAATATGATTGATTTGAGTAAATGTCAAATCACAATGGCCAATTTGACTAATTGTAAATCATAATGGCCATTAAGTATGGTCAATTTGACTAAGCATTGGTCATCTTGATGGACCTTTGGTCTTTTTGACCAAATGTTTGGTTTGTCACATGGTCAAAAATGTCACTTTAGTCAAATGTCTTAGTAAAAAATAACTTGTGTCTTTCGTGCCCCAAGCCTTTAATCAAAACAACCATATCCTTTAGTCAATTGTTACCATTGACTTTTTGAGAAGTTGCAATATGATTATAATTACATGCAACTAAGTTAGGATTGTTTAAAAATAGCTACACATTGAACAATTTTTCTATAACTAGTGTACAACTTTCAAACGTGTTCACATTCCCATCATCCATGAAATACAAGTTTTGTAATGGGTTTTCAACTATGAAGCTTGTTCATGCAATTAATTGGCCACTATGTTGATAGTAAGTGGCCATTGTATTATTATTTGCCCACTACTATGCCACTATGTGGCCACACAGATGCCATTAGTTGTTACATATATATGTGCCACTATGGGGCCACAATATTAACATTGTTTTACAAATGGATGGTCGTTATGATGTCACTACTTGGCCATTAATGAATTACCACCGATTTGTTATCCATACAAAATGTGAATTTGTAAACCTCAAATTGTATCCCAATGCTACATAAAATAAATTTAAAATATTTATATTGGAGGTACATCAAGGTATTCAAGCTTATACTCCTAAAAAGTTTTAAAGCTATTGAGAAAATGCAAAATTGATAATAATCAATTCTTTTGTGGATAATTCCTCAACACCCACAAAGGTTACATCTTGTGGCATATTTAATATATAATATTTTTAAATAATTTACTAAATATTGAATATTATTTTATGGCTTAATTTATTTAATTATTAGATGAACTAGAAACTAGATTAAGTAATTAGCCTTTAATATAAATTAATCAGTTTAATTTTTAAAAAATTGTCAAATTAATTAATTAAGATAAGTAAAATTTTCATAATTAATCAAATAAATAAATTTAAAATATTTTCGTCCTATTTTTTATGATTGGTGTTCAATTGTTGTATTAATAATATTCCACTACATTGTAACTCAAAATATCATGTTCACATACATACATATCAAACCATAGGAAGGTGAAAATCTACTTTTGAATTGAAATTAAAGGCAATGTGTATATTGTATTAAACATTCAATAAGGGTGTACATATGGATATGTCTCTATATACTTCAATGTCTTTTATTCAAATTTATGTTAATTATTTAATATTTTGTAATGAATTATTTATTAATTAGTAATTAATATGTATTATACGTAATTATTATCAACTAATTAATTAAACTGAATAATAAACTATTCATATGAATTCATTAATAAAATTTAAATTATTTAAATATTTAAATTCAGATAATAATGAATAAATATCTAAAATTAAATAAATGATATTTAATAAATAATAAATTAAAGTCAATAAAATTTTATTTAAATTTTATTAATTAATTTAGATAATAAATTCTTAAAATTTAAGTGAGTAATTACTAAATTTGATTTGAATTCAGATTATCAATTATCAAAATAAGTATTTTGATAACTATTTATTTGAATTAACTACCTAGTTATGACATTTGTCATTTTGCACTTTAAAATTCGCGAATTTACATGGTAAAGCACCTTGTCAAAACATTCGGCATACATTCATGAAACATTCGCCAACATGGACATCGCGCGCGGCGACAGCCTGTGCTGAACGGTAACAGTTACTGCCAGACCATTACCACTCGGAATCAGGCTGCCGCCAATACCTACCGGCCACGCCGCCAGCGCAGTATGGTGCGGCTTGTTGTAGTTGTCCTACTGTGGGTGGTTACTATTCTCTCTTTCAAGTTGGAACTTTCTTTTCTTTCTTTCTTTTGCTTCACCTAAATTGCAGCTTTTTTGTTTTGTTTACAAATAAACTCTTCCTGAGAAGGAGGAGTCTGAGGAGGTGTTGTAGTTCTTATAGGGCCGTCCGTCCGTCCTCCTCCAGTGCTCGTGGTTGCTGCTCTCCGACAGCAGAAAGATTATCTACCGGCGACCTCCTCATGTAACGACATACCTTACAGATCGCAAACTATTTTCGACAATCCTTCCAATTCTATAATTTAGCATCGGTCGAGGCAACAAATGCATGAGATTCTCCTACAGCTGGTGCTTGGAGTTCATCGGCGGCTTGAATGTGGAAGAGACTCGCGCAAGAAGATCCTCGCATCCAAGAAACTGTGTTGTGCATCTCGCGGAGAATGGAGTGAAGAAGTTTTTCTCCCGGTCTCCAGAGCCCTCTCTAGTGGCGCCTTGTGAGGAGGAGGAGGAGGAGGACTCGTCATCAGGGGAAGAAGAATCAGAGCAATCCGTTGCGCCATTGAAGCTGGGAAGGAGTCTGATGAGTTCATGAAATCATCGTCGACAACGACGACGACAGTTCTTCTCCGGGTGCAGAAAATAACACTAATGCAAACAACAGGCTGCAGCAAGCAGATGAGGATTTTGGTGTGTATTCTGACTCTGATGCATACTCCAGCATCATGCTTGTGTTACCTGCTTGAGATGTACATAAACCACTGGAGACAGGGAGATATATGGTGGTGTTTTTTGCACTATCATCTTCTTGTTTCATGGCACGTTCACCTCTTCTAGTTGTTTCTGCTGTTGTTGCCCTTCCATTTGCTTGATTTTGAGGAGCCATGACATAAGCAACTTCAGCCAACGTTGCAAGTGATCCTGACACATCTTCATTGTCAAGTCTTAGTACTCTTGAAGGTTGTTTCACACCTTTGTTGTTGTTTGTGTTATCTAAATCTGTGGTCATCCTGACCTCACTCAAACCAGTAGATCTCTCATCCTCCTCCACTATTGCATCATTGTGCAACAATGTGAACTCATGACCATCATGTCCATCCAGGATATAAGCCTAATAATGTAAGCCTAACATGCCCGCGAATGTTTACCGAATGTTCACCCGTTGATTTATAAAATTCTTTAAAATTCTTGCTTCTTTGGGCTTCCATAACATTCCCGCACCAAGAATGTCATAACTATGTTTGGAACCCTAACCATGAATGAGCCCATCTAAAATAAACAAATTTTGATCTAGTTAGTTATTTTACATCATGCATAATATGTCATGTAGTAGATTTAACTACATGGAAATAGCTTAATGATATCCAATTCCAATACTTATAACATGCAAGAATTCTTGAAACAAGAAATGAATTGTGTCAAAAAAATGTTCATAAGTACTTCCATCACCAAAACAAAAAGGTACAAATCCTCAAAACTTGTGTGTTTACAAATGTGTGGATGAAACATGTACTCCTTGGTAGCTAGCAAGCTACTACTTTCTCATGCTTCTACATTTATAGTGGCCTAATCCCCTCACATCCAACCCTCCCACCCACTCAACTAGTTTAATAATTTTCTTCACTTGTGCACACTAGTTAGTGTTCTCAAACCGCTTTGAACCTTTCTCTTTGTCCTAGCAATATTGGAATTAACTTCAAGGGAAAATAAATTTAAATGAGAAGTTAACTCAAAGGACCAATAGTGTGGTTAGCCATACAAACAACACATAAAACATAACCAAGTCAAGAGTTATTGACAGTGGCAGCTGCATCATGTTGGTTGTTGTGCTCCAATTGATGGTGAATGTAGTGGAACATGATGGTTGAGGAGGGCAAACTTGGACAAACAATGGATGAATAAGAGTAGGATGAGAAATGCAAATAACTTAGGACAAGAACAAGAGCTTCATGGATTGTGATGGAACTTGGATGATGGTAATCAAATTGGAGCAAACAAAACATAGTAAGGCCTTCCAATGTGATGATCATGGAGGAGATTAGCAAGCAAAGTTATTGACCTCAATGACAGGGGAAGGCTTACTCCCATAGTCCTCTCCCTAATGTTGGGGCCTACAGCCTCAGGCTACTACCCTTAGGCCTATGACCCTATAATTAGGATAGGGCCTAGGCCCTTGAGAGCATGCCTTCCCTGATGATAAAAATATAGTTCTAGGAGTTGTGTTCAAAAGCTCTTCATGTCAGATCTTTAGATCCCATTCAAGCTCCATTGTTACTTCTGCCTGTGATGTCTTACCACCCAAAAGTTTTAATACAAGAGCCACAAAAGGACCTCATGTGGTTATGATATGAAAACATAATTTAGATCACAATGATC
>Ga0209208_10001987_pt1 | contig 29149 bp, 27 predicted proteins | sample S1TSphfallax_3_FD_187694 | JGI IMG/M metagenome (GOLD analysis project Ga0209208, IMG submission 187694) | Host-associated microbial communities from peat moss isolated from Minnesota, USA - S1T2_Fd - Sphagnum fallax MG (SPAdes) (version 2) | ecosystem: Host-associated > Plants > Peat moss >...
AAAAAAAAAAAAAGAAAGACTAATTTGAAAAAAAAATTGATGAAAATTTCAACATTTCTGAAAATTAATATACTTAGTATCAAACCTGCGAAGGTACTATGGTATTGAGTTTGTTTCTTAGTATCCTTTTATTCTTTGTCAACATTCATGATTATTTTCAAGTAAGCAACTTAAACAAGTCGTAAATTGAAAAGAATTCCATAGGTACTTTTCTCATCACAATAGTGAGCGATCGCAGTATTCTCGATTTTTTTTTCCCTTCATCTTGGGTCACAATTTGATTTGAGATGAGGTTAAATGAGGGAGAAAAATATCAAATCTTGTAGTGAGGTCAATAGTGACACCTCAAAATTCTAGAGTATGAGTCACTATTAATGTTGGGCCAAATGGTGAATGTCTTCGAAAGGATGACAAATGGAACTTGGAAGGATGTGCGGTGCAAAACACAATATCCAATACAATGGAAACCAATTTTTTGCGCCATAAAAGCAAAGGCAATATACAAACTACATCATAGAGCCCAATAGGTTCCACACTATGGACACAAAGGAGTAAAATGAGTTAATAGAATATATCGCAAATGCAATGAGACAAGTCATTTTTTTAAAACCTCTATGAGGCCAAAAAATGTAATGGATACAAGATAATTGCAAAGGGCAAAAAAAACATATATGGATGACAAGACTTTTCGTTAACCATGCTCTGATAGGTACAAATGTTTTGAAATTATGCCATGAAAATCAATCCAATTTCCTTGGATGAATTAGCCATTTTGAATGTCGGAAACATGAAAAAGCTAAGACAAAAATGTTTCATGACTATTTTCAAACATTGTTGAAAACAAAAAGAGTAAATCTCAAGGTGAGCCAAAATGGTAACTTGAAGTATGGGCCATTGATCAAACAAAAAATCTACGGATAAAAAAGCTGAAGCCAATGCACAAATTACCAAAATATCAATGACAACCAAAGTGAAACAATTTTTTTGGATTTTTGTTGTTTTCAAGGTGTTCCAACAAAGTTCCAAATGGGTTCCCAACAGCATCTCACTTTGTGACTTTTTGCAATGTTGTCCTCTCGGGAAGCTATATAAGTGAAGCTAGTATTCCAACTTATACATTTATACTTTTGGAGTGAATACTTTTGTATGTGGAAATTTCCAAAGCTTTGGAACTTTTTATTTGTTATGGCCCAATAAGACCCCTCAATGAAATGTTTGAATGGAATCCGAAACAAAAGTGAGAAAAAGTAAAATTTGACTACTCAATGGATTATGAGATCACAAAATAAAAGCATGAAAATAATGTTATAGAGGAAAAAGAGACCATATAAGATGCTTGAAGTTCCATAATATCTAACAAAAATTTCTATAGCTGAAGCTCAATTGGTTTTTTTTAATGAATCTATTTTGATAGGCCGTGAGAAATATTCACAACTTCAAGAAATAACATTAAGTTCAGTTCTATTTTTGTTGTGAAATCCTCTTTTATAGTTATCTCTCATTTTCTTAGAAATACAATTGTAAACAATAATCAAGTCATGGATAAAACACGAATGTAAAGAAATAAAAATATAAGACAAGGTTTGATAGAACCCAATTGTGTTGTTGAAAGAAAAAGCTCACATGATAAACATAGTGCGAAAAACATACATCATGTCTGGAGTCTCTACAAGTCTAGTGAGTGCAACAAACCCAAAGAGTTGAGTTTCAAAATTGTACTTACAAGATGTTAAGCAATTTTGTATAGTACTTTTGTGTATGTGAGATTGTCAGCTGTTGTTGCAAAAGGAAAAAAGGACCCATTAGGTCAGATTTGCATGGTAATATGTTAGACACTAGCAGCTACCTACGACTAGCAACCAAAATGTTTTCTGGATAGTCAGTCCCCTTCAAGTGTGAAAGCAAAAGTATTATCCTAACTTCCATTTCAATCATACCAAAATAATGTAAGCAGTTTTTATGATAATCTATTCAAATCAAATCAAACCCCACAAGCAACAAAAATTGGTTGTGAATCTATGAATTTTTGTTGGGTGAACATTAGCTCGATGAAACTTTTTGGGTGCTGATCTTTCTTAGGCTAACCTTGTGTTGTCTTGTATCTGCCTGCACATGAGTTTGATGAACTGTATTGTGTTGTTGGTTGTTCAGTTGTTGTGCTTTCTAGTGGATTCTCTCTGGCCCAATCCCTACAAAATGCTTATGTCCATGAGGAAGAATTCTTATTAGGACCTTAGAAGAAGGAAGCACTAAAGTTGTCCAATTCTTGGAAAGAAAATTATTAAATCAAGTGTCGAAGAGCAGATGGAAAACAACCCATTCACTGCCTGAGAAATGAACCATGATTCAAACCTGTAAGCTTAATGCAAACCTCAGTCCTCAACATCTCTGATCCATAGTATGTTGGTGAAAGAGCCAATGGAAGAAATAGTTGTAAAAGGCACATAGTGTTTTGAATGCTTGGACATTTGATGAATTTTGCCGCTCTATGTATGGATGACCTTAGATGTGCATATTAGGCAGAGATGAGCAACAACCCAATTTCACAGAGCTAACTTACTATCCTCATTTCACACAAAGAAACTGAGCTGCTGAAAAACCAAAAAGTTGCAATATTCGAAATGCCTCTAGCTTCAACAGAATGGAGCAAAACTGGAAGATGGCACATCTGAGGATTCTACCCATTTGAGCAGGCTCAAATTGTCATCTGGAGCAATGGGATCACCCAGAGGTACTGCCTTGAAATGCTTGAAAAATAGTCTTCAAATTCCATGACTACTACCTCCTTCTTTAGCTCAAGTGCTAGCTCAAATAAAACAACACATGTGGACTAGTTGTTGCACATACTGGTCATAGTTCATTGATCGTGAGTTTTTCAAAAACATCTCAAGAAATATAACAATGTTCATTTCAACTCATACCTTTTTTTTTTGTTAGATAATAAGTTCAAACATGTCATCAAAATATAAAAGGAATGCTTTTCTTTGTCTAATGTCCTCTCTCACCTGTAGTCAAATTTGACTAAGTCCTCTTGTGGATGAAATTGTCAACCCACCCACCTCACAAATTGAAAAAACAAAACCCCTATAGCCAACAACAGATGTTTGAATTGACCAACTAGATTCCCCTGGAAACAGATTGTCTGGTTCTGAACTAAAATTTGGACCTGCTACTTGTTAGATGCATTTGAGAAATAAGTCTTCAAATGTTCATCATTGCTAAGGCAATACAACATCAAGTTAGGGGTGGGGGCGAGGGGAGGGGGCTGTGGGGTGCAACTTGAAATGCCAATCATATTAAACTCATATCTAACTAGCAACAACATATAGACATGAGCAATGTGGGAAATTAATGACCCAAGGTCAAAAAAGGACCAAAAGGGGACTTGAAATGTGATTTTGTAGTTGTTACAAATGACCATTCACCTAGCCCTAGTGATCATTTATGGAGAAGCTTGGAAATTTGTGTTGTTACTTACATGTGTTTTTTGAAGAACTAGTTGGTCCCTTTTGGAGTGGAGGTACGCCTAACATTTATGGAGAAGCTTGGAAATTTGTGTTGTTACTTACATGTGTTTTTTGAATAACTAGTGGTCCCTTTTGGAGTGGAGGTAGGCCTAACATTTATGGAGAAGCTTGGAAATTTGTGTTGTTACTTACATGTGTTTTTTGAATAACTAGTTGGTCCTTTTTGGAGTGGAGGTAAGCCTAACATTTATGGAGAAGCTTGGAAATTTGTGTTGTTATTTACATATGTTTTTTGAAGAACTAGTTGGTCCCTTTTGGAGTGGAGGTAGGCCTAATGCCTAATGCCCAATTTTATGAAGGGTATTCATATTTTTCCCTTTTCAATTGTTGGGTATTTTTATTTTTTTCTACCAAGTAAATTGGATGTGCAATGCATGGTCATAGTAAACAAAAAACAAAAAAAAATGTTTTAAAACTTTTTTAAATTGATGTTTAATAAATATAGTAAACAATGCAAAGTGGGTGAAGGGCATTTCAATTCATATTTTTATAAAAAATCAAAATTTTATAAGGTGTAATGATTCTAAAAGTAGTGTGTGTTTTAATATAGTGGTTGGTTTTGGAAATTGAAACACCAAAATCCAATTAACATTCATTGGAATTTGGATTGCCTATTATTGATTTTATTAATTTGATGTGGGTACATTTCATATTAATTCTTTAAAAATCTAAAGTTTGAAACAATCATGAGCAAATAAAAGTTCAAATGAATTTTTTAAATATTTATATACATGAAGGAAGGTTGTTTGTTTGTTTTGTTCCAATGGTTCATGAAACCAAGGTCATAATGACACAAGGAAAGCTATTAAATTTTCCATTTGGCCAATCGATTAGGATTTTTGTAAGAAATGAAATCTATAAAAAAAAATTAATGTAACTCAACCTAGGATTTGAACCTAGAAAAATATATCCAATTTGCACATTTAGTGAAAAGGAAATTGGTAAAACCAATCAAAATAATTGCACATAGTACATACTAGATTAAAATAATACATGTGTTAGTATTTCATTTTACAACAATGTTCATATTTTCAAAAAACCATGGCAACATAGGTTGTATGTTTAAGGTTGAAAATTATTAACAATTTTCAAAATTTTCCAACTTGTGATTCTAAATAACATTACATACACTAATCCTCATGCAAAAGATTCACAAATATGTATCATCACTTTGGATGATATGTTGCACCTTGGGATTTGTGCTCTATAATTGCATAACCTAACATTAAAGGAAATGATGCTTTGTAAAAATGTCCTTGATTATCATACTTGTTTTGAATTGATTTTTTCCAAACTATTTAAATGTATCTTGATGGATTGAGTGCAATGGAAATTCTACAAACATTATTGTCTAATCAAACTCCAACTTTGTTACAATTTCAGTGGTTCCATTTGCAACACCAACTTTTAAATCAATGTTTTCAGTCAACATAACCAATGCTCCCAATGCAACATGTTGCATGTGATTGAATCATTTATTGTTCACTCAAGATTGAATGTGTTCAACATTCTTTACATTTGTCTCCAATTGAATAGCATAAATTTGGTCAATTGGAAATTTCTTGTGAAGAATCAAATCATTGTAATAATCAATGTCCTTCCGATATATGTGTGCAAAGTATTGTTATTGTGTCATCAATATATTGTTCTACTAAATCTTCATCAATGTAGAAATTGTTCAAATTGATGAATTTTTTTCTTTTATTGGTGCTCGACAACAGATTATGTTTTTTAAAAAATAATATTTTGGATCTTCAACATGTCTTATTGAAGTTTCCAAAGTATGATATGTTGCAAATTTTCAATCAATCACATTATAAACATAATGATTTTAGCAATAATTTTCTAGGTCTAACAAATGGCAATGACATATTGTTGAAAGTTGTGCATGATCGCCCACCAAAATCACTAACTTAGAATGACACGGTTCATTTGTATCATTCTCAATTTGCCGTCGTCCAGTTTCAATGCTTTGCAACAATGTACTCATCATCATTGACATTTCATCAATAATGATGATGTTAGTTTTTTTGAGAAAATTAAAATTCAACACTTAATTCTTGTAATGGCCAAACATATCCTTTGCATTATATATGAAATGTGTTGTGGACGGTTGAAGCTTTTGAACTAAACCTTGATGTTGCACATCATGTTGTTGTAGTAAATATAATTTTATTTCTCAATAACATATAATATTTAGTCAAATATCAAATGAAAAATGTCTTTCCATTACCATGAATTCTTGACATAAAATATGTTCACAAATAATGAATATGCATAGCTATAAGAATAATTGACTATAAAATATAATAAATTTGCACAATATTTTATAGATTTTTTCTTTTATAATATAAATATTAATATTAATTACCATAATATATTTTTCATACATGCAATAGAAATATGCATAACTTTTGGATTGTAGTTATTTTAATTGAAATGAAATAAAATCAATTAACTTATGTACTTGAAATGACATGCAAACCATTTGATTTAGAACAAATGATGTTGAATATATGCATTTGTTCAAGTGAAAAAAATTATTTTCCAAATAATCACCAAGATCATTTATCCAATAATTTGGATCAATTAAACCAATTTGTGATCCAATACATGTAACATCAATATTGATATTGATTGGTAAACTTTGTGAATTCTCAAAAGGATGTTTCTCCAAAAGCTTATTATATATATGATTTTGTTTCTCATCATCATATAAGTTTTTAAACCCTAAACCCACCATGCAACTATTTCATTTGTGATGCGGTCAACATCAACGTCATTTATCCATAATATGATGTGTGCATATATAGAAACTAGGTGAAAGTACAATGCGAATTTAAACAATTTTTTATTATTACTAGCATAAATGGAATGTACCATAAAATGAACACATATTTAATAAAACTAAAAAGCATCATTTCTATGAAAATAATGATTATATTATTTGACTTATGGTTGATTATTATTATATTAAGGTTTTCCAACAAGTTATACAATATTAAACTTGTTATAAATTCGATGCAATATGTAAGTGTTTTGACAGTAAGATTTGACAAGGTTTCAAACTCTATGTTGTTGGAATTAAGTGTCTAATAAATGATTGTATCAAAATCTATTTGTTTATTATTATTTTTATGTTAAATTATTTATGTTTTCACCCACTTTGATGTTATAACTCCAATCATGTTACATGATGTCCAACAATGCCAAGAATGTTTCACCACCAAGAACATAGGTTGACATGAAAGGCTGCAACCTTGCACAAAATAATGCCACACATTCAACTAGGCAATCCTTCCAAGAAAATGTGTTATTGAAAAACATAACAAGATTTTCAATGTATTCAATTTCTTTCCATCTCAAATTTGACGTTTCATTAGAAATCAAAGTGAGGAAAAAATGAGGCATTTCAAAGTTCTTCACCATCACCAATAACTTTGTGAACTAGCTATGGTGTTGTAGCATTAATGGAATAGAGGGAGGTAACTTGAACTTCATAATATTCTTGAGAACATCAATTTCTGACCATTGAGGATGTTGGCGTTTTAATCTTTGTACATCCTTTTCCAAACATAAATGTTTTGTAGCATTCAATAGTAGAATTGCTTGTTGCACTTGGTACATAAAAAATAAATGTGGTAGATATAATGTAAAAACAGAAAATAATGTAGACATTATTTGTTTCAAATAAGGCAATAAACCACCAATTCCATCACATGCCCCACATCCATGTGGAAATAGGAATGGGAATAATGTCTTTTCAAGTGACATGCTCAATGTTGGATTGGTGCATATGCCATCTTCTTGAACTAATAACCTTTCAATTTTGAAAGGGTTGTCATTGTTGCGCCTAGTTAATTCTCTAATTTCAAAAGCATCATCAAAATTGTGAGGAATTCTAGGACACATGTCAAAAAGCAATGACAAACTTTGAATGAAAAGTTCCACATCCACACTTGAAAAAGGCCTTTCATTGGTACTAGTTTTTTGTAAATATTTCTTCTACAATTGAAGAAGATAAAACACATAATCCATGAGTTGGATTTGGTTTCTCAATATTGGTGATGTATTTTTGTACAAATGGATTTGAAAACAAATTTTGGTGCAAAAGATCTTTGAAGGCCAGATTGCACAATAACATTATGGTAGAAGTTTTAAAGAAAATTATTAAGTAGGAACTTAAAATGACTTTAAGTTGTATGTTCATTTTCATGCAGTTGAAGTCACTAGAGAGTGTATCAACAACGAATTCCACCGTGCCTACACTTTTATATCCCACTATGTGCCTTTTTAAAAATTCCACCCCAAGCAGGAACTAATATAAGAAAATTCCAAGTTTTAGGTTGCCACTCCCATTTTGGCACCTGATTAGACTAAATATGTGCTCCAATGAAACAAAAATAAGAAAACAGTGAGGGAATTATAAACCTTAGTTGCATTGATAAATGCTTGTCCTATACATTCATGAAACTCTAACCTTGTATGTAGTTGCACATATCCCACCACTCCCTTCATCACTAGCAGCTAGGGGAAACCAAACTCCATAAATATACCCATGAAAAAAATGAAAAAAAAAATGAAATACTCACCTTAGATTGTGTAAAATTAAAGCATGCATCCATATTTGCATGGCCACCCCAAATATCTATCAAAGATCTTATTTTTGCATCTAATCAATTTTGTTTAGAAACCTTAAGACATGATAGAAAAATGAAAGTGATGTGCCAAATCAAGGGGAAAAGGAAACTAACATGTTCAAACCTTGGTTTTTAACATGAGCAAGAGTGGCAAGAGGGGAAGATAAAGAAGTTGGAATACTAAATGTTAACACAACATTGCTTTGCATACCTAAACACAAAGTAGGAATGGCAGTCTCATCAACACTTTTTGTGAGTAATTGTCGTGTCCTTGTACCATGTTCCTGAACAACCATTAATATGTGCCTACGTTTTGATGTGAACTCCAAGGTATTTAGAAGCTTAAATTCCAACACCTTGCTTGACAAGCTAACTTCTACATAAGCAAGGAACATCACAAAGTTAGCGTGCTTGACAATCTTCAATAAAATACAAGATGAACAACTAAATCGCACACTAGTACAACCACCCAAAACAAACCCATGTTTGGTTTATTTAAAATTGGTAAGATCAAATATTGTAAACCCGCAATAATAGGACTATTACAATGACTAAATTGTGGTGAAACAAAAAATACCCACCAACAATTGATCCCATTTTGTTGCATAGAAACACTTGCAATTGAGCAACTGCCTATACAAGCGCATCTTCATCCTATGACTATGCCTTGTAGACTAATGCCCCACTCGCACTACACCATCCCATCCCATACCAGATAAGAAAAAATAAAATGAAAAGAAAAGTTCAATTAACTTGGCCTCGCCCCAAATTTGTAAAATTATTTGACACCTTAATTGCATTTCTAACCCAACACCTATTACTACATCTGACCATATTGGCCTAGGAGGTGAAGCAATAATACACATAATAAAATTACCCCATACTCACCTTAATTTTAAGCAAAAAAACTCCATATTGTTGAGCATTTATCTTGGCTTGCCTTGCCTCTATAACATGAATTGCTCCCACCAAACCAATATTGTTAACATGTGCCTTCATTGTGTTTTCTTCCCTAGCCGATGGTTTTTGTTCCTTTATTGTCATTGACTCAAAACTATGAGAAACAAGTGTAAGAATAAATATTTGACATGATCAATCAAAGCATGTAGATTCAAGTGCTTCAGTTTGGTTGAATGTTCCAAGAAACTTACATATTTATTGCCATTTTTTTCACCCTTGAATCTTTCAACTTCAATATCTTGATCTTTGATCAAGAGATAGGACTCTATAAGCCTTTTCAATTTCCATGGAGCTTCAGGATTGGTTGCTTCAAAGCCCACCTTCAAAACCTAAAAACAAACACATTTATTAAATCTCTCTACCCAAAAACCACCAAAAAGCTTTTGAAATGTTGAACAGATCTATTTCAAAAGTTCTTTCAAGATTTGTGAGCAAAAGTTTGACAACAACATAGCTCTAGATTCAATAGGTTTGTTAGATACCAAAAGTATCACCTACTCCACATTCTCCAAAATCTCAACTAGTTGGCCTTGATTAGATGGAGAAGACTCATCTTTCATCCTCACATTTTTTTTCTCATCCTCCTCACTTGTCACTTGATTAAATAGGACTTAGTTAGAAAAGTCCTTTAGGTCATCTCCATTGGTTATCTCTTCCATTGCTGTCAAAAAAAATTTATTTCATGATCTTTTATCATACTTTCCTTATAGCTCACCTTGAGTTTGTCAACAACTTTTTGGGAAGAAAATTCAACATTTGTTAGTCCATTTTCTACTATACTTGTAATCTCTAACATAATTTCTTCATTTTCATGTGAAGTAACAAGTTTTTCAACCACAACTTATAATCTTTGCAAGAAAAGAAAAGATGAAAAACCACACATACTAAAATGCAAAAACCCTTTCCCCCTTTTTCCCCATCCCATTAAGTCAAGATGTCAAAACTTTCACCATTTTCTCGCCTCCAACTGATACTAATCAGTAAGCTAAAATTCATTGTGTTATTAAAACATGTAGGTTTTTTGTGCGAGTTTTTGAATTGAGAGTTTTGTAATGACATATAAGTCTAGGCTACTTGCAGCACGTTGTTGTACTTCCTTTGTCACTTGTTTTGGCACTTTAATCGAAACTGTTGTTGTTACTAATAGTGATGACCCACCATTGTTCTATCCATCATGCATTCATGGAATCAAACATCACATAAATTAGCTATGACCATTACATTGTTGATGTAGAGAATTAAATCAAAGTACAAAATCAAAGGGTTTCTTTTTTTTATGTTACTTCAACCTAGTTTCTATTTCTGAAAGTTTATGTCATCTATTTGATGAACACAATAGTAGTTGTTCGAATTTGTTAGCCCTTTTGTAAGCCTTTGGACAAGCTACTTGGACAACAAGTAAGCAAGTTTTAGAATGCCGAAATCTCATCCTTTGTTAAAGAACTGTTGCTCATTTTCATCATTGCACCGTGAAAGAAAATGCAAATAAATCCCACCACCTACTGTACTTGTGGCAACAAAAAAAAAATGAACCCACCTCAACCACCTACTGTACTTATGACAACACCAAAGAATGGATAGCTATTGAATTCCTTTTTATTATCGACATAATTAATGATTGTCACAATAATTCAAGGGTTATGAAATTAAGGCAGTAAGGAAAAATAATAATTGTGAAGGTGCTTATGGCCACATGGCATTCTAAAATTTTAGATTACATTTTGAGCCCTTAGGCGTACTTCCACTAATAAATCAAGTGATGGTCATCACTAAACACCATGGGATCGCATGGGGGCCAAACCTTGGGACAATGAAGAGGTTGGGTAACTAGTAACTACCTACATGGCCCCATTAATATGTTGATGTATAAAATGTGACCAATCCAAAATGCATGTGCAACTTTAAAGGATGAAAAAAAAAACCATTCAATGACATACATTAACACCTTTTCAAGTAAGGCAATAATTTTTCTTCTTTTTTAATTCTCAAATTTAAAAAATTATATGCATGAAACATGGAAGTAAATTTTTTTTACCTATTATTGATGTTGAAATTTTGAGAGTACAATACAATTATGAATGTTCCATTTAGGGTCTATAAAAAAAATTAAATTCACTACTCAATATCAAGTAATAAATAAGTGATTTATAAGTCACTTACCTATTTTATATGTTTAACAAGAGCTTTGTTGTATAAGTACTACAATTCATTTAAGTTGTAGGATAAAAGTGGAAATGTTTTTCCTCAACTAAGAGTTTGTTTGATGACAACAAAAAAAATTGTGCAATATTTTTCTTTTAATGAAATATTGTCATGTACATAAAATGTAATGATCAATCACCATTGTTGAATATTTTTATTTTTGCATAATATCAAGTCAAATATTCCATAAATTATCATTTTATTGACAAACTTGATTTCAAAAAATATAAAAATTGTTCAAGACCTCATAAGGTTGAATCACATAAGTTAACATAGTAGTTGGCAAACTAAGAGTTTTGTTGGATGGGATTACATAAGCTTCCAACAACATGTTGATGACTTTTCCATTTTGTGAATGGTTGGGAAAAATATAAGTATGGGGTGAGAAGGGTGGTTGTATTTAAGAAAACCAAGTGAGATATTTGTGAAATGTAACATTAAAACAAAGATTTTTTTTCTAAAAGTTTGACAATATAATTTTCTAAACAATAAAACCATTTGAAGCATATTAATAATGGTAGTAAAATTAAAACAAGGGTCATCCTACCATTAAGGGAGGTAATTTGTTTGTTTTATCATTGTGTTGAGGTATCCCAAATGATTGGCCTCTTCTAAACTCTTGGTACCATTAGAAAGCCCTCAACGTATAGAGGTGCACCAAGGTAATTTTTGTAATGTTTAAATTTTCAATGTTTGAGTGATTGAATTTCATTAAATATTCCATCGTTGAAAAATCAACAAAAACAACAAATTCAAATCTTAGGGCAATTTGAGATGTGCTCAATGGTATTTTTGGAAAATGTCAATGATACAAGTGCACCTAGGTCATTTAATAATTTTCAAACCTATGATGCAAGAGTCTTGAATTTTGAGTAATAATGTGAGATAATATGTGTTTAATGGCATAGGTCACATTAATATTTATCAAATTTTGACTTGAAGGTGGGATGATATTTTACAATTCAAAGAAAATGGGTACTAGGTTAAGGAAAAAATGATTGATCTATTGATGAATTAGCCCCAACTTTTGAGTTTTTAAGAGGAGTTTTCCTATTAGTAATATGTAGCTTTGAAAATTTTGAAAATCAAAGACACGCTTGTCTTGAAAGTGAACAATTGAAAAAAATACACCAATTGATGTGAAGTGGTCATAACTAGTGTTGGCAAGTGTAGGTCAAGGTTTTAGTTCAAGTTTTAAAGTATCCAAATTTGAATTAGAGGTTTGACATTATGTTAAAGGCAAGGCAATTGACTTTTAAAAACTGAATTAGAACTTGAACCAAAGGTGTTGTCCCTTTTCATGTGATTCAAGTTCTTTAAGTAAATAAGGACTTTTCGAAAAAATGAAATCATGAACCTATATTTTATTGAAGTATGTAGTTTAAATTAGTTGTACATAATTAATATTACATCAAATCTATCTTGGATTATTTGGACTAGTTGAACAAATTAATACTACACCCAAAAAAAGAAGTTTATATATGTAAGGAAATGGAGTCGAACCTATTCTTCAACCAAACTAAGCTCTAATTTTGTTAAATGGAACCCAAGATTTTAGAAATCTAAAGAAATTATTTCAAGACCAAACCAAAGGTTTCATAAAAACTAAAAATAAAATCAAAATAGGGACCAAAGGTTCAAGAATCAAACAACACTAGTCATAACATGTTGTCACATATCTAATCATAAATGAGGGAAATAGAAACATGCATGTAATTTCAAGCAAGTGAAAGGATGAAAAAAGAAACTCATTAGGAGGCCAAGGAAACAAGGAAAATTTTACATAAGGAAAAAAGGAAGTTTATAGATGAGTAAAATTTGGATTTTTTTTCCTATTTAGCTAAAGAAAAAAGAGTAAATTTTTTGCTTGTGTTTGGTATGTGTTGTGGGATCATTCAATGGGGAGGGAGTTTGTGATAGAAATGGGGTGGCTTTCTTTTTTTGTAACAACACACATTATATGTTAAACTATATTATATAAGCATGAAAATCCAACCTCGTCCAATTTTTTTTTGGTGTTGTTATTGATGTTGTCCGTTGTTTCATTTAAAAACTTTAAAACCAAGGGGTTTTTTTGGGAATTTTTCTTTCCAAAAAAAAACCAAAACAAAAAAATCTAGCAACCTCCCCAAAGGATTTAAAAAAAATGAAAACACCATTTTTTCAAAATGAGATTTGAAAAAATATATTGTGGATAGTTTATTCATCTAAATAATGACAAATGGAAAAACCTTAAAATGTCACTTGACCAAAAGGCTATGAACATAAAAAGGAAGACATTTAAACTTCATGCACATAAAATAGTAATTCACCTATAATTTAATTTAGAAGGCCATTGGGTTGCTTCATGTTGGTCCAATCATGGCCATTGAATTCAACAAATATTCTCTATCCTACAATTGTAATTTGCTAGGGTTGTAAACCTGACAAGGGATTAATCACCTAGTGGTTGAGAGTGCTAATTAGTTATGTGTTTACAATGTCTTCATTGTTCTTTACAACGTGAGAATTTTCATTTGATTCATGAATCATAAAGTAACAAGCTTGTAAGTTGAAATGGCTCATGAGTGCAAGGGGTTGGAACTTGGTAGTTTGTAAGGTGATTGAAACTTTGAATGAGCTTTCAATTTCATGCACACATTGGAGCTTTGCTTCTTTTCTTGGATCTTTGATTGTCCACATTTTACTAGTTTTGACATTGTTTTATCAAACAATGTTGTTGTTGTAAGTATTGTGAATTTGGAGACTTGAGCACCCAAAGATTGTTGTGAAGAAGTGAAAATATGAACTTGGATGAGAATTCCAAGATGTTTGGGTGAAACAATTGTTATGGGTGGAATTTGTGATTGATAGGGATGGTTTAACCTCTACTAGGTGCAAAGTTTATTCCAAAGTTGAAGATGAGGGAAACAACTTGATTAATTTGTTGAAGCATGTGAGGAGGAGGAAATGATTAGGTTATTTCAATTGATAGTTAGTTTTGGCTACCAATTCATGCATACACCCCATGTTACTATCCTTGGAACATGTAGTGGATCAATCTTTGTTTGATTTGTGGTCAATCACCTTGAGGTGGTCATGTAATCATTTTACAAATGTTTTTCCAACTCTCAAAGAGGCTTTAAAAACTAGCTAAGCTTGGGGAGGTCATGGAAACAAATGGCTTAAAATTTTGAACAATGTCAAGGCTTGTTGGATTTCTATGTTGAACCTATTCATATGAGTGTTTCAAAAATACCGAATCCATTATTGTTGAAGACAACACTAGATAGCCCTATAATCCGCGTTGTTGCTTTCAACTTTGAATATTTAATTAATGTGGAGACTCATTTGAACTTTGTTAACACTACCCCTCTTTTATATGTAATGAAAAACTTGATGGGGCTTGCACATGCATAAGTGAAAACACATTAAGGTGTACCATTTTGGATATCACAAAATACAATTTAAGAATTTGAAAATTTCCAATAGTGACTAATTATAATGTTGGAAAGGGACTCATGTTAACAATGAATTCATAGATCAAAACACAATGTAAAAAATTCAGGGCAAAATTTATAATATTCAATTTGTTATGGATTTTTATAATTATACAAAAAACATCTCACAACCCATGGTCAATCCAAGTTACATGAATATGAATTCAACGCACCTTCATATAATACCCTATAATGAATTAAAAAATTCAATGATATATGGTGTGATATTATTGATGCTACAAAAGACATGGAAGGATGTTGATGATGAAATATTGATATGTACATTTTTTGGTAGAAACATATTTTATTTATTGAAATTACTAGTTTAAATGTTCAATTTCAAATATAATATAACAATAAATGAATATAAAACTATTCAAGTCCTTATGAAAAAATCAAATGACACCTTGCCACATGACCCATGTGATTCAAAGTATCATATTTACACATTGTATATCACATAGCTTGTCATTTTTGTTCCATCCTAGTGTGTTTTACCCACTTAAGATGTCTTTGTCATTAATTTGGTGTAAACAATCAATAACCTAAGCAAAGTTACATGGATAATTATTGGATCCTTTTATTGCTTTCAAATTTGATTCATTTATATATTTCTAATTTATTATAAAGGGCATTCATGAGATTTTTTTTAAAAATGGATTATAAATGTCAACATTGGCATTGATCACTTAACATTAGAATGTGGAACAAATTACATTTGGGTGCAAGCTTGTGATTTTGACATGAGGGGGAGGAAAGGGGAACGAGAAGGGAATATTATGTGACAAGGGACATTTTTTACTAAATTGTGGATGGAGTCAAGTTCTAATGTTTGAAAGTAACCACAAAATTAGTGGTTGAATTGCACACACACTTTCCATAACATAGAGTGAATGAAGCATTAAGTATCTTGTATCTACATTACTAGTTGTTTGAAGATTATTATGAATCTGCAACAACCATCTAAATGTTGTGAAAGGTTTGTTTTGTACTTTGAAGAAGATGGGGGTAATTGAACATGTGATTTTTGAAGTATTATATGCATCTACCTAAAATGAGCAAAATCCATGTTCAAAATTACTATGAAAAGTAATGCCAAAGTTACTTCAAATGGCTTTTTTAATCCGAGGGGGACATTTAGTGTAAAGTTTGGGATATACATGTGTCAAACAACCATTTTTAGGGGGAGGGAGGTATTAGATAATTGTTCAACCTATTTTTAATCACCTTATTATTATCTAATTTTGTAATATATACATATTAAAACCACCTTATGTTAATTACATCCATTATTTCAGATTATTATGTACCTTATATTATAATTAAATAGATCATTTGAATAAAATGTACCTTATTTTATAACTAATTAACTTATAATTTTTACCCAACAACCAATATATTTCACCTTACATTTTTACTCGCATATGTTTACTTTCATTTTACTAATTTCCTTCCCCAGATTTTTAATATATATTATTAATCCTTTCACAAAAATGTGAAGGATCATCATTAATTTTGTCATCTTGCTTTGTAAAAGCATGTGAAATTTTAAAAAATTGCAATGATTCAAATGTTGGGTTTAATGGAAAAACATGTATCCAGTAAGGTTTAAATTTTGATCAAATTCAAGATTTGTAGTATCAATTAATCGAACATTTGGCTTTGTGGGTTCACATGCTTGGGTACGAAATCTATCGACATTTGGTAGTCATAAAAATGTTGATATGTTTTGAATGCTAAAAGGCTATTGAATTGTAAGTTGCTTAGTGTTAATCAAACTTTGTATTTTGTTTTGTTTTCATTATCTATAGATTGCAAATGTTGGAACTTGGTAGTTTTCTAAATTTTTTTCATTGTATGTTAATAAATAACACAAAATTGGTGGAGTTATTAATCCTTTGTTTTTGTGACCTCCATTGGCTTAATTGTGGTGTGAAATGGTTTCCAAATTTTGTTGTGTGAAATGAAAAAAATTGTTGTGAATTAGGGTTGCAAAAAAAGCCCAAATATGGCATGTCTCATGTTTCTTGTTCATGAATAGTTGTAATGGAGAACTATAATTGGAAGAAGTTGGCAATGTTGAAAAAAAATGGATATTTAAACTACAATGTTTTTTTGATTTGGGTTGTTTACTATTAGACATTGCTAGAATTGAGTTGTAAAGATGAAAAATTTGGTTGAAGGTTGGTAGGAGATGGTTTTTGGGTTGTTACAATTTAGTGTTTTTGAAGATTTGTTGTAGGGTGTTAGATTTTGTTATTATGAAGAGGATATAAGAATTTATGCATGTTTTTAAATCTAGTTTGCATCAGAGGTTCACAAGTTGGAGGTGTTACAATATTACATTTGGCCTATTATAAAGAGTTGTTGAGGTTGAACATTTTTGTTGTTGTTTGCTATATTTACTGTTGTGTATATGTGATGAGTGTGAAAAGTGATGCAAGGTGAAGAAAATGGAAAGGATGGTTTTGAAAAATAAGATATGTGTGTTGTGTTTTCATTTGATTATAATAAGGTGCCCCAAATGTTGAAAAAGGCAAATTATAATCTAGGGAGCCCTTTTTGTTGTGTTGAATTTTTGGAATCATCTTGTGATTTAGATGAAATATTATAAGCTAAATTGAAGAGACTTGTTATTCTCTTTGTGGTGTAAAATTGAAAAGATTGGAGTGTGTGTGAGATGAGGTAGATATATTGCAATACCTTTAGCCTAAAAATTTCATTGTGCAAGATTGGACATATTTCTTATGATGTACTTTGCAATAAAGATCGAAAGCATAGTCAGGGAATCATGATGAAATCAAGAAATTTCACAACTTTCTAAGGATACATGGTTTGAAAGAAGTAAAGGAGCGGGCTTTTAGTTTATTTGTGACAAAGAAAGCATATGACCAAGAACCACGAGTTTCAAAGACCTAAGACGTAGGAGAGGACGCAAAGAAAGCAAGGAAGATGTATTGTGAAAGGGTGTAGAAAATGATATAGATACAAAATCCCATGCTTGTATGTGAAAAGAACATAAAATTCATTGGAATGCGAAGTTTTGAAACAACTTAAGGTTGTGTTTTAGACCTAAAAACAAAGAAGTCTAAAGGATAAGCTCTAGATTTCAGGGTTAATTCCCTTGCATAAGTATGATACATGTTGGGATTTAAAATTTAGATTGTTCATGGGATGGTGATACTTTGAAAAGGTTGCAGCATGGTAGTTGGTGAATGAGTATTGCATTCTAGAGGCATCTAGATGTTGAGATTTTTGGAAGGAGAAAAAGAGCAGATTAGATTGTGATACAAGTGAAGGTCTAACCCCCCCCCGCCACAAAAGTCAGCTTTGATTTAGAAATTGTAATATATTGTTGGAACAATGTCAATGCGATAAGTGGATTTATGCTTCGACAAAGGAATAGATCACCAAGAAGTGTTGTGAGAATACATGACTTTGGAATATAATATAATCTTGGATGCTATGAGATTATGTGTATGTGAATGTTGATTGTTGTAGGGGAGGTTCCCGTATGAGTGCGTTCTCCTAAGGAAGGGGCACTTGAGGGCATGAGCTTGACAGTGTTCCCGAATCCAAGAGAATGCACGAGAACAAGAACCTCCACTTACTTAAACGACTCTCTTTTTATTTTCTCCCTTCTTTCTCATTTCGTAGAAAAGAAATATTTTCATAGGAACGTGGGAACATAGGAAATTGGGGAGCTCCCCTAGTATATAATAATGCCCTAGGGTTCTTTTGCTGGGGGAGATCCTTCAAATTACACACAGAAATAAAAAGGGAGTTGTTTACACTCTATATTTCAATCCTACAATTAGAAGAGGTTCCTTCCAAGTTTAATTTCTTATTAAGGCAACAAGCCAATTTGATTGGCCCATCACTCAAAAATAAAATAAAAAACTATGGTAACTCCCCCAAAATTTAAGGTTCTGATTTAAGGTACAGAATTCCTGCACTTTGGCCCAGCTAGATAGGTGAAAGGAGGATAACATTTGCCAAAGCATATGGGATAAAAGTGAGGTGCTATGGAAAAACATGTTGGGGGAACAGATTGGGAACCCATTGGGAACTTAAAGGGCACATAATGGGAAAACATTGGGAATGTGGGGAAAAAGAAAAAGAAAATCCTTCCCCTCCCCACCCCCACTTTCCTAAACTTAGAAGGAAGAAAAAAGCAAGGCACCTTGAGTGCATGCTTGGGGCTTCCCATTTGGTGCATGAAATTTCTCTTCCCAAAAAGAGTTCATCACCATTTTTGGCCTGTGCTAATACCCTTTGCAAACAACACCTCGCCTATTCTTCTCTCTTTTTCTATTGTCCTAATTTTAGGCTGTACTACTTTAGTACAAAAGTAGCAACAATTTTCAAACCAAAAAAATCTGTTGTTGGGATTTGTTTTCTTGCACTGAAGAAGCAGCTAACACAAATGATTCATTATCACCGCATCAAATTATATTATTATGTTTGAATATGTTTGTGTTGTTGATTCCTGAATCTCAACTTGTAATGTGATGAGTTCTGTTGAATTAATTTTTGTTGTGCTTACTTAATTTGCAAAAAGAGAGGAGTAGATGGATTGGGTAAAAAGTTGGGTGATGAGATAATTAAGACTATTGAGCCACCCAAATTGCAAGCAAACAAAACATCAGTTGCTATTGTTGTTGTACTACTGATCCTTACTTACTTCCTTGTTGTTGTAGTAGTAGTACTAGTAGTAGTAGAGTACTTCCATAATTTCCATTGTTGGTTTAGTTTTGGATTTGTACTGCATTGCACCAACAAAAGCTGCCTCTTCCTTCTCTCCAATAGCCCTCACCACCTCATGCACAAGAATTCTAAATATTGTCCTTCACACAAAGAACAACAACAATATATATGTATATATATAATACCCATTCAATCTTCTTCACAACAAGCAAGCAAGCAAGCAAGCAAGCAATCAATCAATCAAGCCACTGTTGATCATGATGCTGCTGCTGTTGTTGTGGATCCTTGGGGATTGATGAAGAAGCCTTTGTTGTGAGTAGGATCCAGCAGAAGAGGTTCAGTGTACAAGTAGAGAAGATTCAGGAGTTGTTTCCTGTTTCTGAACTCTTTTCCATGAAGAAGTGAAGGTGTAGGTGAAGTGAAGTGAAGTGAATTCAATCTGGAGGGAGGGAGGGAGGGAGGTCAAGAGAGTGGTGATTGTTTTGTGAAGAAGGTGCTTCTACTGCTGCTGCTGCTCCCTTTGAGTTTGTTTCTGAGAAGCTGGAAATGGGTTTTGTTGGGATCATAATGATGATGGTGATGGGGAGGAAGAAGAAAATGATGATGGGTTGGAGAGAAATGGTGATGTGTGTGGTGGTTTGTGTGAGTGTAATTCTGTTTTCGGTGCAACAAGCTGATGCACATGGTGGGGCTCATCATGAGGAGGAGCACGAGGAGGTGGCAGGGCCTGCTGCACATGATGATGCTTCTTCTGTAGGGCTGGATAATTTGCAAGCTAAGGGGCTTATTCTTGTGAAGATTTGTTGCCTGATTATTGCTTTCTTTGCAGCTCGACATTAAATCCCAGAAATCAATCAATTGTACACAAACAGGTGGTGTGCAAACTGCAAATGTCATGCTTACAATATGGCTACATACAAGTAGCAAGAGTTGTTAGATAGATACTTTGTCAGTGTTTTTGTAAACAAATGGATCAAGTCTAGTGCAACAGACCCAAAGAGTTGAGTTTTACATTGTACTTACAAAATGTTAAGCAATTTTGTGTAGTACTTTTGTGTATGTCAGATTGTCAGCTGCTGTTGCAAAAGGAAAAAGACCCAATGGTTCAGTTTTGCATGGTACTATGTAGACAATGGCAGATACCTACTACAAGCAAGCAAGTGTCTTCTGGATTGTGAAAGCAAAAGCATTATCCTTTCCATAATGTAAGCGGTTTTTATGATAATCTATTCGAAATCAAATCAAAACCCACATGCAACAAAAATTCTTGTGAATCTATGATTTTTGTTTTAAGTGTTCGCTTTCTGAAACTTTTTGGGTGCTCATCTTTCTTTGGCAAACCTTGTGTTCTCTTGTATCCTCTGCACAGGGTTTGGTGAACTGTAGTGTGTTATTCTTGGTTCTTTGGTTGTTGCACTTTCTAATGGATTCTCTTTGTCCCGTTCCCAACAAAATGCTTATTTGTCCATGAGGAAGAATTTGGGTTAGGATTCTTAGGAGAAGAACCACTAAAGTTTCCCTATTTATGGAAAAAAGATCACCAAATCCATGTTCAAGAGAACATGAAAAACAAATAGGGTTGTCAGTTCATCTCTCTCTATTTTGGCCTGCAAGAGGCCAGACAACAATTCTCCTTGTGCCAAACTCAAATTTTTTTTGCTACATGTGGATGATGATGTGCACAGGCAGAGATAGGCATAACAACCCAATTTCACAGAGCTAACTATCCTCATTTCACACAAAGAAACAGAGCTCCTGAAGAATCAAAATTTCACAATTGGAATGCCAAGCTAGCTTCAGCTGGATGAACTTGACAACTTGGAAGTAATAAAAAAAAGGAGAGTGAAACCAGAAGGTGACACATGGGGGGATTCTACTGATTTCAGCTGGCTCAAATTGTCATCTGGAGCAACAACTGATCATGGTACAGAACTGCCTTGAAATGCTTGAAGATAAACTTCAAAACCCATCATCACCCACTTCCTTAGCTCAAGTGCTAGCTCAAAATTGCAATTGCACAAGTATTGCATACATCAAAGCTCTTGCACTCCCATGGTGCACATACACATGCGCATGCACGCACACACAAATTTGCACACATTCTTAGACAAGAAACTGAACTTGCAAATCAAACCCATTAAATGCAAATGTGCCAGCTGCTACTCTGCTGCGAGTTGCACAACCCACCAGATTGGCTCCCCAAAAACACCCAATCACTCTGATCACTACAGCTAATGCTGCAACAATTTCAAGCAACCAGGATCACAAGAGTGTAGCAAGTGATTTGTTACAACCAGAATTTTGCACTACTACTACTACTACTATTTAGATCACTCTGAGGAAGAAGCCCCAATTCTTAAACACTCACTAGTCAACCCAAAACTCTGTCAAATATCTCTCCTTTCTGGTTGGTTGACTAGTTGGGGTTTTAGTACTTCCCAAAACTTTTGTAACCTGCAACAAATTCATGACTTTGTGTGTGTGTGTGTGTGTGTGTGTGAGAGAGAGAGAGAGAGAGAGAGAGTACCAAGACTTTTTTTAACCCAAAATTTAGGGAATGTTTTCCCCAATGTTTCAGTACTAGTGAGCTCATGCTTTCTCAATTGTGGATTTGTTATGACCTCTCTTTTCATGATTTTTTATCATGTATTTTTATGGTTACATGGGAAATCCTCTACTATAAGTTCAATAGATTGTTATTATCCAGGCATGAAATGGATGGCTATGAAACATGAGGTTCAACTAGATGACAAACATGTTATAGCATTTGAAACCATATGAAATCTAACATAGAACATTTATGAGAGATTCAATCAAATTAAGCAACTTGATATTTCATTCTAGCCATTTAAAAATGTTACATGTCAATCCAAGGCTAGGTGGATGATAACTCATATGGTCATTTGAACTTAGTATAGAGTGTTTGGTTAGTCACTATGCCTTACGCAATACCGGACAACAACAAAAGGACATGTAAAACTAAAGAACACATGGACTAGTTGTTGAACATATTGATCATAGTTTATTGATCATGGTTTTAGAAAAGTCTCAAGAAATATATAAATGTTCATTTCAATTCATACCTTGTTTTTTTCTTTTTTGGGGTTCAAAACACTTATTTCCATAATCACAACAATTTGCAAAATTCAACTTTTTCAAACATCCGTGTAGCCTTATAGTTTCATGCACATTTATCCAAGGCTTGATAAACAAAATGAAGCTAGTACTTATAACATTTCCAATTGTTGTGGGTGCCCAGTGTAATTCTATGCTACACTTAAAATGTTGAAAGATTTAGGAAGGTCTCTAAATTGATGATATCTAGATCCAATATAAGATGGACATGACACAAAAGAATTTGTTGTGCCATCAACAATAGAATGGTGTGTAAACATGAATGAGTGCATTAGTCATATGCATAAATCACACATTCTAACACATATGAATAACTTACTACAAAGGGAGCATAAAATGACATTTTTATACTTGACAAAATGCACATAGAAAGTGGTGGCTACAATCTATATAACACATGAGCCAATAAGAATTGGTCTTTGACACACAATGCACACATAGTCCATTGCTTAATCCAAATACAAAGAGTAAATTTCCCTACCCAACAATCATTTAAGCTCAATTTTGACCAACTAGATTCCCGGGGACTCACATTGGTTGGGTGCTTATACACAAAAATTTGGACCTAAGCACTTGTTCAATGCATTTGCGAAAAAAGTCTTTAAACATTCATGATTGCTAAGCCATTACAACATCAAGTTCACTACTTGCGGGTCCCAAATGCCACATGTATGGGTCTAAAGCTATCTAACAACATAACATATGACCAATGTGGGAAATCGATGACCCAATGTCGAAAAAAAGAAAAAAAGGAACTTGAAATCTGTGTTTTTTTTATTGTAGTAGTTGCAAATGGATGGACATTTAGCTAGTGATTATTTAATGGAGGAACTTGGAAATTTGTGTTTGGTTACTTACATGTGTTGTGAAGAAGAAGCATCAACCCAATACGCAATTGTCAATTATTTGGTACTCATTGCCTCCTTGCAAGAGGTTGTGTGGGTTTCCAATTCACCACCACTTGGCAATTCTACAAGTTAGTTTACCAATTCTATATGTCAAATGGGTCAACAAGTCAAAGTGATGACTTAAAAAACCAATTTGAGTGTACATGAGGGTCAAACCATAAAGGTTGGGTAACTAAAGATATATAAGAAATACACTTGCACTCCCCAATACATTTACATGAGACCATGTAAGTGTATTTGACAAATATTTACACTCACCTCCTGCAAATGAAAAAATAATATTATACATAGCACAACAATACATATGATTTACACTTACACAAGATTTACATGCCATATATACAACTATTGGCACTCACACGCACAACACTAGCCATAACAGACTAATATGTTTTTCAATACATTACTCATACCAGTACTATATACCTTAGTTGCACCCTATAGACCATTAGAGCACTGGAAAGGAGAGGAAAAAAAAAACCTTGGATGCCCCAAAAAATATGAGCCAAAATAATTCCATGTGTACTTATGTGGATATTGAAATCACATGACTCATGGTCATGACTATAAAGGAGGACATAGTTTGGCTAAGGGGGAAGGAGGAGGAAGAACCTTGAAGAGGTAAAGAGAAAAAAAAGAGCAAAATAGGTAGGGTGTTTTTTGCAAAGGGTATTGGCCCAGGCCAAAAATGGTGATGAAACTCTTTTGGGAAGAGAAATTTCATGCACCTAATGGGAAGGCCCCCAAGCATACACTCAAGGTGCCTTGCTTTTTTTTTTTTTTTCCTTTTAAATTTGGTGAGTGGGAAAGATTCTTTTCATTTTTCCCTGGTTCCCAATGTGTGTGTTCTCACTATGTTCTCAATGGGTTCTCATCACATTCCCAATACATTCCCCAAGTTCTCAATGAGTTCCCCAACATGTTCTCCACAACACCTCACTTTTATCCCATATTCTTTGGCAAAAATGTTTGTGCTCCTTTCACTTATATAGCTGGGCCAAAGGGAAGGAACTCTATACTTCAAAGTCAAGCCTTTTGCTTTGGTGAGCCTCCATAGTTTCAATTTGTTCTTTTGAGTGATGGGCTAATCAAATTGGCTCATTGCAAAAAAGATTAAAAAATGAATATGGTAGGCACCTCATCTAATGAATAGGAGAGGTATGGGAATCACACTACTATTATGTATTATCATACATACTTATGTTTATAGTGAGAAAAATGGGCTAAAAATGGGGCTGCTCTCTCTCTCTCTCTCTCTTTTGGACAACACACACAAGATGCCAAAACAGCATCATCATAAAGCATGAAAATTCAACCTCATCCAAAATGTTGTTGGTGTTGTTGCTATTGTTGTTGTTGGGTTTTTGCTCCACTTAACTAATCCTTACAACTAGGCTAGAGATACTAAATCTGGCACAATTGCAGGACAGTTTTGTAGTACAACAACTTCAACATCCACAACACATCCACTAAAGTACAGCAATCATTCTCTCTCTCACTCTCTCTCTTTCTCTCTCTCTATCTCTCTTTTCTGTTGAAGTTCTATTTTCAGCCTGTTAGTACAACTTAGTACGAAGTGGCCAAAAATTTCAAACCAAAATCTTTAATTTATTTTTTGTTACCTATCTTGAGATGACATTAAAATTGTGAAGAAAGAATATGGGGGGGGGTGGTTTGTGTACTAAAAATCATCTTAAGATATTTGTCATATTAAATTAAACACATTTCTTTTTTCAAAAAAAAGGAGCTTGGGGGAGGGAGGAGTGGGGAGGGGGAGGGGAATTGCCCAAAAACAAAAGAGAGTAGATAGAAGGATTGGGTACCCAGTTTGGTGATGAGAGAGAGATAATTGAGCCACCAAAGTTGCAAGAAAAAAACACATCAGTTGTCATTGTTTTTGTTGTTGTTGTTGTTGTACTAGTACTAGTTAATTGCTTCCTTCCATTTTGTTGAGTTGTTGTTGGTGTTGGTGGTGAGGGGTGGTGATGGTGTAGTACTACTTCCATTTTTGGTTTGGTTTTGGATTTGTACTGCACACATTTTGCTGCTGCAACAGCCACCGTCACCACCTGGCCTCAAAATCCCCCACCAGATTCCCACAACAATCCAAATTATTGCCCTGAGCACCACAACAACAACTACATATAAGAATGTTCATTCAATCTTCTTCACAACAAGCAAGCAAGCAATCAAGCAAACCAGTGATGCTGTTGTTGATCTTGTTGGGGGATCAATGAAGAAGAAACTGCCAAGTTTGTTGTGAGGAGGATCCAGTAGAAGAAGAGGTCCCAGTGTACAAGTGGAGAAGAAGAAGAAGAAGAATATTTATGTCTTTGTCTCCTGCTTTGTGAACTCTTTTCCATGAAACAAGTGAAGGTGAAGTTCAGTGAAGTGAATTGGATCCAGAGGGAGGTCCAGAGAGTGATGATTGTTTTGTGAAGAAGGAGCTTCTGCTTCTGCTGCTGGTCTTTTGAGTTTTTTTTTGAGAAACTGGAAATGGGTTTTGTCGGGATGATGATGGGGAGGAAGAAGAAGATGATGGATTGGAGAGAAATGGTGATATGGGTAGTGGTTTTTGCGAGTGTTTTGTTTTCTGTGCAGCAAGTTGAGGCGCATGGTGGGGCTCATCCTGATGAGGAGGCGGTGGGGCTTGTTGGAGATGATGCTTCGTCTTCTGCTGTAGGGACGGAGGATCTGCGAGCCAAGGGGCTTATTCTTGTGAAGGTTTATTGCTTGATTATTGTTTTCGTTGCGACCTTCGTGGGTGGAATCTCGCCTTACTTCCTCAGGTGGAATCACTCCTTCCTGCTGCTGGGGACGCAATTCGCAGGCGGCGTCTTCTTGGCTACGGCGTTGATACATTTCTTGGCCGACTCCGCTTCCACCTTCCAGGAGCGCACTAGCAATCCCTATGCCTTTGCGGAAATGCTGGCCGTCGCGGGATTCCTCCTCACCATGCTTGGCGACGTTGTCATCCAACACGTTTATAGCCATAGCCGATTCTCCCATGTCTCTTCCACCAAACCTGACGTCGAAGAAGCCCCTGTAGCAGCAGCAGGTACCTTGTCTGAAAACCTCAGAGAGACACAGAGAGACAGACACCGACAGGCACGGAGAGCATACCATCTAAGTGCCTCCATTGCATTTGTACCAATGAGAGAACACCAAACCTCTTTGATGCATTCTTTGAGATGAAGCACACGCCCAGACTTTTCTGAAGCTTCAAAACCAGCTCCAATAGTTCTTGTATAACTTCTTTACAAATTCAGATTCAAGCTGGGCAAGAATTTTTTATCATAGTGGGGCTGACCTCATGAAAGAGCAATGGGTTGTTCATAAATTGTGAAATGCTGCAATGGGTTGATCATAGATTGTGAGATGCTGCAATTGGTTGATCATAGATTGTGAGATGCTGCAATGGGTTGAACATAGATTTTGAGATACTGCAATGGGTTAATCATAGATTCTGAGATTCTGCAATGCATTGATCATAGATTCTGAGATGCTGCGGCACTGGGTGGTGATGCTTATTAATATGATTGAAACCATGGATGACAGCAGCAGCTGCAGTACCTGAAGCAAAAGCAATCATTCTTTCAACGTCAACAACAACAGTTGGGGATGCAGTGTTGCTCATTTTGGCTCTGTGCTTCCACTCAGTATTTGAGGGCATTGCAATTGGAATAGCAGGTCGGAATCTTTTTTTTGTCAGAGCTTTTGAAAAACCCTACTTTACTCAACTCTCTTGAGTCTTTTTCATGTTTATCAATCAACTTGGTTGAAGCTAGACTTGGTAGATCCTTTTGGTGACAAAATCCTGAAATGCGGGAAAAATAACAAATTCTCTCCTGCAATGTGATGATGATTCTGTAGAGCATTTCATTTGCTTGAACCTTTTGTCAATTGAAACTGAGCAGGAATTGTGTTTGTGGGTGGGACTTTGATTTTGGTATTGTGATTGCAGAGACAAAATCCAATGCATGGAAAGCTCTATGGACGATATCTTTGCACAAGGTTTTTGCAGCTATTGCTATGGGGATTGCACTATTGCGCATGTTGCCAAATCGGCCTCTCTTGTCATGTGCATTATATGCATTTGCATTTGCAATCTCCACACCTATTGGAGTAGCAATTGGAATCATCATTGATTCAACCACTGAAGGTCCCACAGCTGATTGGGTTTATGCCATCTCAATGGGACTTGCATGTGGTGTGTTCATTTATGTTGCTATCAACCACTTGCTTGCTAAAGGTTACATCCCTCCTCACCCAGTAGCTGCAGACCGACCTTTCCTGAAATTCTTGGCTGTCTTACTGGGTGCTGCCCTGATTGCGATAGTCATGATCTGGGATGCATAAGACAGACATATGGATGGATGGAGACAAATTTTTCTTTGAATTGCAGCTAAGATTTGGGAGTGACAACCCAGGGACAACTGATTTTGCTCAAAACTTGTTTTGACAAATTGAGACGAGGGTATATAGACTGCATATCAGAGGACACATAGCACATCGCTAGGCTGCTGAGCAATTGAGTCACAAGTTCTGCCAAGAGATTGTAGATCCCGAATTACTGATTCAGGTTGTATCATCATCAGTTGTAATACCTAGTGAAGAAGTCTAGATGTGATGATGATCAATGTACATCATCTAGCTCAAGTTCATGCTTGCAAAATTCAACTGCACTTGAGCCAATCGTCCTTAAACAAAATCATTCATTTGAGATTGGTAGATTCAGAATGTTTTAGAACCCAGTTCACTGGTAAGCAGCCAAATGAGAAAACAGGGAGCAGAAGATTTGCTCTGATTTTATGCCCAAGAGAATATTTGATTTTCTTCAGAAACTTTCTGGTTTTCAGGAGAATTTATTCTTGTAGCAGAAAAATGTATCACAGATATTGCATTCAATCCCACATGCTGATTTTTCCCTCTCATTGACTTATTTGCTGAAATGTTAGATTTTTTGTGCTCTGCATGCTATAATGATTCTATTGATGTAAATCTAATGTCATTCCTATTGCTGCAACATTCCATATTGTGCACTGTTGAAACTGGATGTTGAATCAACATCATGAAAGTGCCAAAGCAGATTAATTCCATTGTTTCTGGAAATCAATCTTGAAACATGTTTAATGATAGGTTCGAACTGCCATATCAGCATATATGTGAAACACATAATTCATTACCAAAATAACCATATTGGCATATATGTGAAACACATAATTCATTACCAAAATAATTGCATGAACTTTTTATACCTAAGACTGAATTTAGTAGCAGATCAATCACTCGTAGGAGAGATATATTGAAACTGCTTCAGAAGAAACAACCATTGAGGAGCACAAGTGCAGTGTATGTCTGGAGTGAGCTTCAGGATTTTTTCTGCAGACCTAAACGAACACTCCCCTGGGGTTTGTGCCATGTGTTGGTACAGACATCTAGTAAAAGCAAACCAGCTCTTCTGACAGATGGAGTTGTCCGGGCTTTGTTGGGCTACTTTCCATGGAATTGGCTTTACAAGGCTTTAAACCAATCACTGTGCTTCAAAGGTTACCACAACTTGCTGCCACCCACTGGTTGGTCAACCATCT
>Ga0209208_10001988_pt1 | contig 29146 bp, 16 predicted proteins | sample S1TSphfallax_3_FD_187694 | JGI IMG/M metagenome (GOLD analysis project Ga0209208, IMG submission 187694) | Host-associated microbial communities from peat moss isolated from Minnesota, USA - S1T2_Fd - Sphagnum fallax MG (SPAdes) (version 2) | ecosystem: Host-associated > Plants > Peat moss >...
AAGACGTACTTGATCTTCTTACGTAGTAGTCGTGCTATTTCATTGGGCGACAGATTTGGTTCCCTTCTGGGATCTGTCAAATACTCTTGAACATCACTAGTAGGATAAGGCTGATTTGTAACGGTCGCAGAATAATTGTCCTGATAATAATGGTTCCTCGCAGAATCTGCAAACGCAAGATTCACGACGGAAAATTGCAATAGCGAGGCTGTTACAGCCACGACCACACGGGATTTTCTGGCAATTTTTTCCAAAGCGTATCTCCTTGGTAATTTCGATCTAGTTAGTCCGAAAATTAGTGCATCGTTATGATCGACACTCAAGGGGTTCTTGAGGAAATTTTGTTGCTCTTTGTTTAATATTTGGCAACAAATATTTATTTTCGTAACAAAATTTATTTTCTAACGTCGAGGTTAAGCGAAAAATAAGAGAATATTATGGATCTGTAAAATATTTTGAAAAGTTACATACTGTACACAATAGCCATCCTATGCATTAAGGTAAATGCGTTGTTTCAGGCTTTTAGAGGTTACTTTTGATGGCTAGCGCAGGCATCGCCAAGGGAGCATATCACTTTTGAAGATGCGTAAATTGAGTGCCTTGGCAATGAGGTAGTTGAAAGCCAGTAAGTAGAGCAACGCAACGATTGAACCCATTATTTAGAATAGGTTCTAGCTTTATTCAGCAAGCCCTACTTATATGATCGATGTTCAAGGCGTAAATTCGGTTATGGGATAAATGCACCAGTCTCTTTTAGAGAGATTTTGGATTAGAAAAGTGCGGGTGTTAAAAAAAAGGTGAAAGAAAATTTTCCTTCACCTTCCCAGTTTTTGCATATATTCCCCAAAAGGTTAGCTTTCCTGATTACTCCTCATCTTCATAATCGTCATCATCTTCATCGCCCTCTTCGTAGTCATCCTCATCTTCTTCGTCTTCTTCTGAGAGTTCACCGACTACATCAGCAATCAATTCGTCTTCCTCATCTAGGATTGATCGCTCTGTCCGCCTGCCGCCGAAACTGCCTTCTCCCAAGGAAGAACCATCTAAGTTGTAAGCGCGGGCTGTGCGGTCATCTAAGACCATATCCAGGGGGTCGTCAACTTCATCTAAGACGCTACTGGTCTCCATTGTGGCGTAGTCTTCAATTGCCCCAGCTTCTTCATAGGCATTGTAGCCAGTACCGGCGGGAATCAATCGACCAATAATTACGTTTTCTTTTAACCCCCTTAGCCAGTCAGATTTACCTTCAATGGCTGCTTCCGTGAGTACTCTTGTTGTTTCCTGGAAGGATGCAGCAGAAATAAAGCTGTCGGTGTTTAAGGATGCTTTGGTAATCCCTAATAAGACGGGTGTATATTGGGCCCTAGCGCCACCTGTTATTGCCATTGCTTCATTGACTTGCTCAACCTGGCGCAGTTCGACTAACTCTCCAGGGAGCATAGTCGTATCACCACCATCATCAATCCGGACTTTATTGGTCATTTGGCGCACAATTACTTCAATGTGCTTGTCAGCAATGTCAATCCCTTGGGACTGATACACCATCTGGACTTCATTCACCAAGAACGACTGGACTTTTTGCAGGGCGTGGCTGGCACAGGCGTAGATTCCTTCTTCAGAACCTAGACTGAAGAATATCTCCAAAATTTCGTGGGGGTTGGATGGACCATCACTGAGGGGTTGTCCTGCTGATACATGGGCACCGTCAGGTACCATCAAGTTTTGTCCTGGTCCTAGGGGGTATTCAGTAACGGCTCCGCCGACTTCTATGACTTTAATCGAGATCGCTTCGTCCCCATCACCATAAACTACTTTCACCTCTCCTGCGCGACGGGACAAAATGCAGGCCTCTTTAGGTTTCCGGGCTTCTAGTAGTTCTTCAATCCGGGGCAAACCTTGAATAATATCTCCAGTTTTTGCCCGTTCAAACACTAGCAACACTAAGTTATCACCCCGTTGTACCAAATCGCCGTCTTCTACTTGCAATACTGCACCGGGACTGACGCGGTAGGGACGACCAACGCGGAGGGTGGTGGTAAATGGGGATTGGGGATTGGGGATTAGGGATTGGCTGCTGGGGGATTCTGCTAGTTCTCGTCCCCCACTCCCTGATTTTGTCACTTCCACCACTTGCCCGGATTCAGTGGCAAATACTCCTAGGGCAATTTCTGCCCCTTCCACGACTAAGTCACCTTTTTTCACTGTTGGTGGAGTTTGACTATTCATGGTAGTCATGTCGCTGTGGCGCAACACTAGACAGCGCCGCACGTTTTCTGTGCCCTTTTGCACTCCCCGGACCATACCTCCTTCCTTACACAGGATTTGGGTACGAGCCACTACTGAGCCAGGGGCGATGGTTTGTCCATCTTCGACTTCTAGGGTAGTTTGGGTGCTACCTTGAGTAGCATCTGCAGCTATGTCTCGACGGACGACTAATGACTCCAAAATCACCAGCTGCAAGCGTTGTATTTCTGCATTTTCTGGGTCAGGGATTAACTCAATATCAGCAGCTAGGGGTGAGGTATTGTGCTCTTGTTCTTCTTGTTGCTCAATTTCCAATACCAGTTGCGTCCGCAGTAGTTCTACCCCTTCCACAGACTTAACCCGTTCTGAATCTTTATAGGGTATGCGTTGCACTGCCCGTAATTCGATGGAACGTCCGGTTTGTTGACTGACGGAGGTGGTGGAAGGGACATCAGGGTTATTGGGTACGGCAAACTCAACTACTGGGCGACTCAAGAGTGCGGGACCTTCTGGTGTTTCTATATACTGGACATAACGCAATTCTGTGGCGATACTGCCGTGGAATTCTTCTCCGGGTTGGACAAAAATGCCATCTTGATTCGTACTGTCTGGCTCGTCCACCATCAGTAGTTCCCCTGGCTTGATCACCACTTCCCGCAGGATGTCGTTTTTCTGGGTAACTTCAACTACACCGCTAGTTTGACAGAATATATCTTTGACTACCTCTGTGCCGACTTCGACAAATTGACCATCTTCCACCAGGAGTAAGGAGATGTCTTTGTTGACTTCGTGGGTTTCTTCGGGAATCCACAGCAGGGTTCCTCCCTGAACTACTTCATAACCCAGTTTGGCTTTGCCTTTTTTCTGTACTTCTACCCCAGCAAATTTTAAGAAGCCACCAGTGGTAGTACGGTAGCGGTCATCAATTAATTCAGCTACTACTTGCCCATTTTGCACTTTTGTGCCTGGGGTGGCACGGAGGTTGAATACTTGAGATGAGGGGTGGGGAGTACCATCCTCTGCTAGAGGTTCAGAAGCTCTTTTCCCGGTGTGGATTAAATAATTTTCCCGACCTTGGGAACTTTGGACGGTTACTGTGGCTTGGTCGAGTACTACTGAGGCGGTGATAATCTCAATTTCTCTAGTACTCTTGCCGGGGGTAGCTTCTGGTAACCGTACGACTCCACCATGAAGGGTGGTTAGTTTGGTTTCTGCTAGTACACCATTGGTAGCGATGGCATCGCCGTTTTGGACTACTAGTTCTGCACCTGGGGGTAAGTTATAGACTTCCCCTGATAGAATCCAAATGAGACCGCCTCTGGCGGCAGTGGTGGTGGTGTTACCTTGACGATCAGTTTTCTGTTCGGGTATGACCTCGGAAAACTGTACTTCGCCTGCTAGGTCCGTGGCTACGTCTTTCACCGCTTTTTCGGTATTGGCGCGGGTAGTACGCCCACCAAGGGCTACTTCTGCTAGTAATTGCCCTGTTTTTACTTCCTGCTTATCGACTATGTAGAGTGTGGAACCTTGGGTGACTTGAATTTCTTGGGATTTTTCCGCTGTCGGGTCCTTGGGTTCTAAAATAATTGTCCCGTTAGCTTCTACGTAAAGGGCATCTTCCCCATGACGGGTGCGGTAGGCTCTGGTACGCAGTTTATTTGGGAGGCGGATAATTCCGTCTGTGTTCGATCGCACCTGTTGGGCTACTTCTCCGGTGAATACACCACCAGTATGGAATGTCCGCATGGTCAGTTGGGTACCTGGTTCGCCAATACTTTGGGCAGCGATAATTCCCACTGCTTCCCCTAGGTCTACCATTTTGGCATGGGCTAGACTCCAGCCATAGCAGTGTTGACAGACGGAACGGGCGGCTTCACAAGTGAGAGGCGATCGCACCAGAACTTCCGTCACCCCAGATTTGTAAATCTTGATTGCTAGTTCGTCGGATATGGGTGTGTTGATCTTGGCAATTATTTCCTTGGTGGTGGGGTGCACCACATCTTCAGCTACTACCCGTCCCATTAACCGAGTTGACAGGGGAATTAGGATTTTGGCACCTTCTGTCATTGACCGCAGGACAATGCCTCTAGTGGTACCGCAGTCAAATTCGCGGATAATCACATCTTGGGACACATCTACTAAGCGGCGGGTGAGATATCCTGAGTCTGCTGTACGGAGGGCAGTATCCACTAATCCTTTGCGGGCACCGTAGGAGGAAATAATATATTCTGTGACTGTCAATCCTTCCCGGAAGTTGGTTTTGATTGGTAGGTCAATAATTTCCCCCTGGGGATCTGCCATCAATCCCCGCATTCCCACTAATTGCCGAACTTGGGAAATGTTGCCTCTAGCACCGGAAAACGCCATCATGTAGACGGAGTTAAGGGGATTGGTCTTGCGGAAGTGAACAACTACAGCGTCCTTGAGGGCTTCGCTGGTACCGTTCCAGGTATCAATTACTTTTTGGAACCGTTCTACTTCTGTGATCTCCCCCCGCTGGTAGCGGGCTTCGGTGGCCCGGATTTCGGCTTCGGCTGCTTCTAGGAGCGATCGCTTCGAGGGTGGAACCATCAAATCATCGACGCTGATGGAAACCCCTGCTTTTGTGGCATAGCGAAAGCCTAAGTCCTTGAGCTTATCTGCCATGACCGCTGTGCGCGCTGTGCCGTAGTTGGTAAATGCCCAGTAAATTAAGTTTCTCAGCTGACCTTTGTCAACCACACGATTACGAAAAATCATTTGATTAGTCATGGGGGGATTGGGGGTTGGGGATTGGGTGTTGGGTGTTGGGGGGATTTTCTGATCACTAGTCGCTGGTCCCCAGACCCTAACTTGCTAAAGCTTCTTGAATCGCCTTATTGTAAATTACGCGACCAGGCGTTGTTAGTATATACTGGGACAATAAGTTTCCTTGGGCATCTTGGCGGACACGGCGGAATTTGTAGCGCAGTGTCCGGCTGCCATCATTATTTTCTGTCACTTCTAACGGATCGGGATCTGGTTCGCTATTTTCCACTTCACCATCAAACCGCACGTATATGTAGGTGTGGAGATCAACTTGCTCTTGTTGGAAGGCGATAATTACATCTTCCAAGGAGGCAAAATATCTATTTTCACCCTTGGTGGCCTGGGGATTTTCTGCGGTGAGGTAATATGCTCCCAACACCATATCTTGGCTGGGGGTGATGATGGGTTTGCCTGTGGCTGGTGACAAAATGTTGTTGGAAGCCAGCATTAATAATCTAGCTTCTGCCTGACTTTCTAAAGACAGTGGCACATGAACTGCCATTTGGTCACCGTCAAAGTCAGCGTTGAAGGCAGGACATACTAGAGGGTGGAGTTGAATGGCTCTACCTTCTACTAATATTGGCTCGAAGGACTGAATCCCTAGTCGGTGTAGTGTGGGAGCACGGTTGAGTAACACTGGATGTCCTTCTATCACTTCTTCCAAGACATCCCATACACTGGGGTCATTACGGGAAATGAGTTTTTTCGCTGCTTTGATGTTGTTTACCATCCCCGAGCGAATTAAGCGGTTAATTACGAAGGGTTGAAATAGCTCAATGGCCATTTCCCTGGGTAAACCACACTGGTGAATTTTCAGCTTTGGCCCGACGACAATCACGGAACGACCGGAGTAGTCTACCCGTTTACCTAAGAGGTTTTGCCGGAACCGCCCTTGTTTCCCTTCAATAATGTCAGACAAGGATTTCAGCGGTCGATTATTGGCCCCTACTACTGTCCGTCCTCGGCGGCCATTGTCAATTAAGGCATCTACCGCTTCCTGTAACATCCGCTTTTCATTGCGGACGATAATTTCTGGGGCCAAAATTTCTTGGAGTCTGGCTAGGCGGTTGTTGCGGTTAATCACCCGCCGATATAGGTCGTTTAAGTCACTTGTGGCAAACCGACCCCCATCTAGCTGTACCATGGGACGGAGGTCTGGGGGAATAACGGGGATAACTGCCATCACCATCCACTCTGGTTTGGAACCAGTGGCAATGAAGTTGTCAATTACCCGCAACCGCTTGATTAGCTTGGCTCGTTTTTGCCCTTTGGCGTTGCCAATTTCTTCTCTTAGGCTTTCTGCCTCTTGTTCTAAATTAATATCCGCTAGCAACCGCAGCAGAGCTTCAGCGCCAATCCCCACTTCTACACCCTGCAACTGAGAGTCTTCGCTATAAATTTGGTCTTCAATTTCTAGCCACTGGTCTTCACTTAGTAGCTGTTTGTAGGTTAGGGTTTCGGCGTTGCCAGGGCTGAGAACTACGTAGGAGTTGAAATAGACAATTTGTTCTACATCCCGCAGAGGCATATCCAGGAGAATGGCTATGTAGCTAGGAATGCCTTTTAGATACCAGACATGGGCTACGGGGGCAGCGAGCTTGATATAGCCCATGCGGTGACGGCGGACTCGGGACTCGGTAACTTCCACGCCACAGCGTTCACAGACAATGCCGCGATGACGTACACGTTTGTATTTGCCGCAGTGACATTCCCAATCTTTAGCTGGACCAAAGATGCGCTCACAGAATAGGCCATCCATCTCTGGCTTGAGGGTGCGGTAATTTATTGTTTCTGGCTTGGTAACTTCACCGACTAGCTGGCCGTTGGGCAAGGTACGCTCGCCCCATTGGCGGATGCGTTCTGGTGATGCTAAACCGATTTTGACGTAGTCAAACTGATTAGTTTGGGCGGGTCTCATCTATCGCTTCGCTCCAATTTAAAAAGTCAAAATTAAAAATTTAAACGTCTAAAAATTCAAGACTCAAAATTCGATTTTGAGAAAAGCTTGCAGAATTAGAACCCAGGATTTAAAACTTAAATCCTGGATTCAATGTTTCTATTCGTCTTCTTCCAAGGACTCCCGCGAAAGAGATTCGTAGGTAGGTCGAGGTGGTGTCCGTCTGGTTAATTGGTCTGCCATTAAATCAACTTCTACATCTAGGGAACTACCGTCTGCCTGGGTTTCTACTTTATGGACGGCAATATCTAGTCCCAAGGATTGGAGTTCGCGCATCAGTACTTTAAAAGATTCTGGGGTTCCAGGTCGAGGAATTGATTTACCTTTGACAATTGCATTTAGGGCTTCGTTGCGTCCCTGCATATCGTCTGATTTCACTGTCAATAATTCCTGTAAGGTGTAGGCTGCACCAAAGGCTTCCAATGCCCACACTTCCATTTCCCCAAATCTTTGCCCCCCTTGTTGGGCTTTCCCACCCAAGGGTTGCTGGGTGACGAGGGAGTAGGGTCCAGTGGAACGGGCGTGGATTTTGTCATCGACTAGATGCACTAGTTTCAGCATGTAGGCGACTCCAACGGTGACGGGTCGGTCGAAGGGTTCGCCAGTGCGCCCGTCAAAGACCATGATTTTACCAGGGTCGCTGGGGTTATATACCCAGTCTTTGCTGGTTTCGTCTCGTGCTTCTTGCAGCTTGCCATGGACGATGCGGCGGGATGATTCCTTCCCGTACATTTCATCAAAGGGTGTAATCTTAAATCGCACGCCTAAGTTGTGACCTGCCCAACCCAATAGGCATTCAAAGACTTGGCCGACATTCATCCGGCTGGGTACACCTAAGGGATTGAGTACGATATCCACTGGGGAGCCGTCTGGCAGGTATGGCATATCTTCTAGGGGCAAGATCCGGGAAATAATCCCTTTGTTGCCGTGTCGTCCTGCCATTTTATCCCCAACTTGGATTTTCCGTTTTTGGGCTACGTATACTCTAACTACCATGTTGGCACCTGGTGGTAGTTCGTCCCCTTGCTCACGGGTAAATAGGCGCACGTCTACAACCCGGCCTTTTTCTCCGTTAGGTACCCGTAGCGAGTTGTCGCGCACGTCTCGCGCTTTTTCACCAAAGATCGCCCGCAGTAGTTTTTCTTCTGGGGGTTGGTCCGATTCTCCTTTGGGGGTGACTTTACCTACGAGGATATCCCCTGCTTCTACCCACGCACCGATGCGGATGATGCCCTGTTCATCTAATTGGCGCAAGGCATCTTCACCGACGTTGGGAATTTCTCTGGTGATTTCTTCCGGTCCTAGTTTGGTCTGTCTAGCCTCTATTTCATATTTTTCTATGTGGATAGAGGTGTAGATGTCATCCTGGACTAGGCGCTCGGAAATCAAGATTGCGTCTTCGTAGTTGTAACCTTCCCAAGGCATATAGGCCACAACGATGTTTTGCCCTAGGGCTAATTCGCCACCTTCGGTGGATGAGCCATCTGCCAGAACCTGTCCAGCTATTACCCGCTCGCCGATGCGGACTAGGGGCTTTTGGTTGAGGCAGGTGTCTTGGTTGGAGCGTTGGTATTTGGAAAGGGTGTATTTAATTTCTGTGGGTCGTTGGGTGTTGCCTGACCCGGAACTATCAGCTACCCGCACGCGGATTCCTGTGGCATCTACGTATGTCACTTCCCCATCGGTGCGGGAAACTATAACCATGCCAGAGTCTCTAGCTCCTTGAGCTTCTAAGCCTGTCCCCACTAGGGGACGTTCTGGTTTGAGTAGGGGGACTGCTTGCCGTTGCATATTGGAACCCATCAGGGCTCGGTTAGCATCGTCATGTTCCAAGAAGGGAATCATGCTAGTGGCAACGGAAACAATTTGTACAGGGGAGACGGCTACGTAGTCTACCTGTTCTGGTGTTGTGGTGGAGAATTCTTGACGATAGCGTACAGGTACCTGTGGACCAAGGATGTAGCCGTTTTCATCTAGGGGAATATCTCCAGGTGCTACACGGAGGTCGTCTTCTTCGTCGGCGGTCATGTACACTGGTGGCAGGTCAAACCGGACACAAGCGTTTTCTACTGGTCTATAGGGCGTTTCTAAGAATCCGTACTGGTTGACGCGGGCGTGGGTAGCTAGGGAGCCAATTAAGCCGGCATTGGGACCTTCCGGGGTTTCAATGGGACAGATGCGACCGTAGTGGCTAGGGTGGATATCCCGGACGGCAAAACCTGCCCGTTCACGGGTTAGTCCACCAGGTCCTAGGGCGCTGAGGCGGCGTTTGTGGGTCAGTTCGGCTAGGGGGTTGGTTTGGTCCATGAACTGACTTAACTGGCTGGAGCCAAAGAATTCTTTGATGGCCGCCACTAGGGGTTTGGGGTTGACTAGGGAGGCTGGGGTCAGGGCTTCGGCATCGGAAACGGTCATGCGTTCCCGAATAATCCGTTCTAGCCGATTTAAGCCGACTCTGACTTGATTCTGCAGTAGCTCCCCGACGCTTCTGACTCGACGGTTACCTAAGTGATCGATGTCGTCGATGTTGCCTATATCATATTCTAAGTTAATTAAGTAGTCTACTGCGGCTAAGATATCACCGGGGGTCAGTACCCGCATGGTGTCGGGGACGGAAAGTCGTAATTTTTTGTTGAGTTTGTATCGACCAACGCGTCCTAAATCATAGCGTTTGGGGTCGAAGAACCGGGAGTCTAGGAGTTGTTGTCCACCTAGGACTGTTGGTGGTTCCCCTGGACGTAATTTACGATACAACTCCATTAGGGCTTCTTCTTCGGAAAATTGCCCTTCTTTTTCAATAGTTTTTTGAAAGTATTCTGGGTGGCGCAGAGCATCAAAAATTTCGTTGTCTGACAATCCTAGGGCTTTGAGGAGTACTTGGGCTGAGAGTTTCCGGGTTTTGTCAATGCGTACCCACACGAGGTCGTTACGGTCAGTTTCAAATTTTAGCCATGCCCCTCGGTTGGGAATTAAGCTGGCAGAATAGGTACGTCGTCCGTTTTTGTCAATTTCTGATTTGTAGTAAACTCCTGGTGAGCGCACGATTTGATTGACAATCACTCGTTCGGCTCCGTTGATGATAAAGGTGCCGCGATCAGTCATCAAAGGCAGATCACCAATAAATACTTCTTGTTCCTTAATATCCCCTGTTTCTTTGTTCAACAGCCTTGTGGGCACATACATCTGGACTGCGTAGGTACTATCCCGCCGTTTGGCTTCTTCGACGCTGTACTTAGGTTCTTTGAGTTTGTAATTATGACCTAAAAAGTGTAGCTCCAGTTTACCTGTATAGTCTGTAATTGGACTAAAGGAGTTTAATTCCTCTATCAACCCTTCTTCTAAAAACCAGCGGAAGCTTGAACGCTGGATTTCAATTAAGTCGGGCAATAGAAAGGCGGGTTCCATATATGTCTCGTTAGTCATGCCTCTACCTTTATCAACCTGGTTAAATTTTTGTAGGGTTTGCCTACTTACCCGTTTTCAGCCCTCAAGTGTGATTTTGTGCCGTAGGAACGGCAATTTATCAAAGGGGGTGTCGAGCCAAGATAGCTAAAACCCAGCTTTTGCCTGTTGACACTTGGGTTTGATTTGCTTTTCTCCCTGCCCCAGTGTTGTTTCTTGAGTCTTTCAAATGTGGTATCTACACACAATTCTGGGAAAAATTAGTTAGTGTGGCTTGATGTCGCTGGATTATAATCACAAGGCAGTTACTTTTAACAAGTTTCTATAGGGATCAATACACTCCAAATCGCTGTTTTACTCTCGTTCAACTTGACTTGCTAGGTTAGTCATCTACAAGAGAGTATCTACTTGTAGAGATGGGAGGATGTCCAAGGAATTTTGGATTTAAGGGCAAATAATTTCATCTAAAGGGCGATAATTACAAATTTCCCAGTTTTACAATCATGTTGATAACATTACACGAGCAAGTTTGGGAGCTAAGAGTTTCTTCTTTTCTCATTATGGCGCAAGTAATATGTTTTGGAAGAAACTATCTTAGCATGTTTTCCCCTCTATGTAGGTTTGCTTTTGGGCAAAACGAGTACTATTCAGAATAGCAATGTATCTTATTACGCTAAACCGAATAATTCACGGGCGTTTTGGGTAGTCTGATTGGCTATCACCTCTACGGTTTCTCCACGCAGCTGAGCTAGGGTGTTGGCAACGTGTAGGATATAGGCAGGTTCATTCCGGCGTTCCCCTCGTTTCGGCACTGGGGCAAGGAAAGGGCAGTCTGTTTCGATCAGTAGACGGTTACTGCTCACCATTGCGGCTGAGGCTTGAATCCCTTTAGCATTCTTGAATGTGACTGTGCCACTGAAACTGATGTAAAAGCCTAAATCAAGAAACCATTGGGTTTCTTCTGGCGATCCGCCCCAGCAGTGCATTACACCCCGCACCCTAGTTCCTTGGTTGGTGTGCCATTTCTGTAACAGTTCCCTGGTCTGTGCTGCTGCATCCCGGCAATGGATAATTACTGGTAGGTTGAGTTCACAGGCTATAGCTAGTTGTGCTTCAAACACTAGCTGCTGTTGCTCATAGTTACTAGCTTTGTAGAAATCTAGCCCTGTTTCCCCAATGGCCACAACTTTGGCATCTGCCTTAGCGAGAGATTTGATTTTTCCAGATGTTTCCCCGTTCCATTTATCAGCATCTAAGGGATGTAACCCTACAGCAAAGCTGACCTCTGGAAACTGGTGCGCTATGGCTTGAATACTGGTAAATTCTTCTGGCTCAACACAGGAATGTACTAGCTGTACTACCCCAGCTTGTTGCCACCGCGATCGCACTGTTGCTAAATCCGGTTGAAAAATGTCGAAGTTCAGATGAACATGGGTATCGATCAGTTGCATAGTTGTTGGTAATTGGTAGTTAGCAGAAAATTTGCTCATTACCTAATTACCTATCCCCCTATCGCCCGTCAAGGGGCTTGAGTTTGTGAGCTAACTTTGACTTCTTCCGCGCTCCATTGTTTGGATGAAGGATACCCCGCTTCACAGCCTTGTCTATTTTGCTGTAAGCTTCAGACATCCGAGCTTGTACTTCCTGTTTCGATTCTGAAGTAGGATTAGCTGTATGGGCTTCAACAGCACTAAGGTACTTCTTCATCAGCGTCTTAACTGCTGATTTGTAAGTTTTATTCCGTAGCCGATTACGTTCGGCGGTTTGGGCACGTTTAAGAGCAGACTTTGTGTTTGCCACAGTCAATTCCAAAAAAACACACTACTAAACTTAGTATTATAGCATTTAATTTGCCTAAGTGGGAACTTTTTGGCGAAATACCTGCTGGTAATTGCTCAAGCTAGCGTCTTGAAGAGAAGGGAGAATTGGGGAGTAGTTAAATTGCTCTCTCCCTGCCAAGAACTCCTCCTCCTCTTTTGGTGGAAACCTTAGGAGTATCAAAAAAATCCAGGTTAAGCTAGAGAAGAGGACTAGAGCTAGCTTTTTACCGGATGGGGTCAAGAGCAAGACTAATTCTCATGCGGGAACATTCTAATTTTGGCATTGTCCTTACTCCATGCTGCGAATCATTACTCAGCAGGCAGACGTCAGAGCAGAACTGCAACGGATCTGCGATCGCACCCACGATGAGCAGGTGCTTCATAAAGAGGCTACGGTGCGAGAGGTGTTGCAAGCAGTGAAACGCCAAGGCGACAAAGCTGTACTGCATTACACAGATGAATTTGACCACCAAACCTTGAAAGCTGAAGAACTGAGGGTTACAGGCTCACAACTGGATGCAGCCTACCAACAGATATCTAAAGATTTGCTTGAGGCAATTCGGTTAGCTAGCCGTCAAATTGAAGCCTTTCACAGTCAACGGGTACCAAAAAGCTGGGTACACTTTGGAGACGACGAAGTGGTCTTAGGTAAACGTTACACTCCCGTAGATCGGGCAGGATTATATATCCCCGGTGGTCGTGCTGCCTATCCTAGTGTGGTTTTGATGCATGGGATTCCAGCTAAAGTAGCTGGTGTACCGCGAATCGTCATGGTGACCCCACCAGGCGCAGGAAAAACAATCAACCCAGCGGTTCTCGTAGCTGCCCAAGAAGCAGGGGTACAAGAGATTTATCGCGTTGGTGGGGCCCAGGCCATCGCTGCCTTAGCATACGGCACAGAGACAATTCCCAAAGTTAATATTATCACTGGCAATGGTAACATTTATGTCACCCTCGCGAAAAAACTTGTCAATGGCATAGTAGGGATTGATGCCTTAGCAGGACCAGGAGAAGTGTTAATTATCGCAGATGATAGTGCCAACGCCCTTCACGTAGCTGCTGATATGCTAGCTAAAGCCGAGTGCGATCCAATGGCAGCAGCGATTTTGCTGACAACAGATGCTGGTTTAGCGAAAAATGTGCAAGTGGCACTAGAAAGACAACTGGTAGATCACCCACGACGAATAGACACAGAAAAAGCGATCGCTCACAATGGGCTCATCGTAATTGTTGAGTCCCTGAAAGCAGCCGCAGAACTCGCTAACGAATTTGCCCCGGAACTTATGGAATTAAAAGTCAAAGATCCTTGGTCCCTAATTTCCCAAATTCATCATGCCGGAGCCATCTTTCTCGGCCACTCGACACCAGGAGTTGTAGGAGACTATCTGGTGGGTTCTAACCGTACCTTACCTACTTCTGGTGCTGCTCAATACACTTCAGGATTAAGTGTAGAGACTTTCCTCAAACACTCCAGTATTGTGCAATGCTCACAAACTGCACTTCATAAAGTGGCTGAAGCAATTGATATCCTAGCAACTGCTGAAGGAATGCCTTCCCGTGCCAATTCTGTGCGCCGCCAAATTCAGGAGGAAAAGCCATTGGGGAATGGGGACTAGGGATTCTTCCCCCGATCCGTAGCATACTAGTCACTCATGGGGGAAAGCATGCCACGTGCTTCAAGTCGGCACAGACTAGCCGAGCAGTGGCTCACGGCAGCCGTTTCAAGTCGGGGAACCCTAGCTGAGTAGTGGGCTCACTACATGGAAGGGGAAAGAGAAAGCCAGTTCTCCTCCTATATGTTTACTCTCTCACAACAAAACTACGTCTACAAACGGGCGACTTTTGGTGGTGTTGCTGCTAATGTTCTCCAACTACTGATAAACAGGGTCTCTTCAGGAGAAAATAGAAGTGTTAAAGACTATTTTGTTAGCATTAGACGACTCAGAAATAGCCGAACGAGTAATTCAAACCTTGGATAATCTGCTACTGCCAACAGATGCCAAAGTTATAATCTGTCATGTATTTCCTGCGTCAAAGACAGAAATGGAACTACCTGCTGATATTCCTCACCCAGAATCATCAACATTTTTGCAGATGGAAAAACAGCTACAAATTCACCAGCAGAAGTTGTCATTTAAAAGTGAACTTGAACTAGTATCGGGCGATCCGGCTGAAGAGATTATTCGTCTTGCCAATATTTACAAAGCGGACTTGGTTGTCATTGGGAGTCGTGGGTTAACAGGAATGAACAAAATTGTCCAAGGATCTGTTAGTAGTCAAGTGGTAGAAGAGGCGCATTGCTCAGTGCTGGTTGTGAAAGGGGACTAGGGGAGACCCCCCTGCTCAATCCAAAATCCTTTGCTTCTAGGCCCTATCTAAAGGTAGTTGCTCTAAAAATTGACGCAAGCTTAACAAACTCAGAGTTTGAGCTAAATTGAGGGGAAGCATGGAAACACCTTCCAAGCGGGACTGTACCCAACCGTTTCCCCAGTACCATTCATGAAACCCACTAATACCACCAGCAAGTAGCAATCGCAAGCAGTTGGGTTTGACTACATCTACCTGATGATGAATGTGCACTGGGCCTGTCCAGGTGGTGAATTCAAACCCTGGTTGTAGTTCATCAGGCATTCCTGCTGTAAAACGTTGTCCTAAAAGCCATTTTTCTAGTTGCACCGGATGGGTGAGACTATTGTGGATGGCATCAGAAGATGCTTCAATTTCGATTCGTAGTTGGCTTTGTTGAAAATTACCTAGCATTGTTGGGGAGAAAGGGGACACTACATCATCTTAGAGCAGGTTTTTCTAAGTAACCATAATTAAGTTAGCAAATACGGTTAAATATGTATTTAAAACTACTGAGTAATTGTTGCTGACAATATAATGAGTTTTTTCCTGCAAAGCCCCAAGTCCTCAGTCGCCATCTTGACTCCAATCTATCTAGCAGTGAAGAACTTACAATAGGATAGGTGAACTTGTAAAGAAATGTAAGGTTCCTCATGGCAGATCAGTTAATTCGTGCCACTGCGGTTGATGGTGGGATTCGGGCAGTAGGTGTGATCACCACACGTTTAACAGAAGAAGCACGAGTGCGTCATAGGCTTTCATACGTAGCCACAGCTGCATTAGGTCGGACAATGGCAGCTGGCTTGTTAATGGCTTCTAGTATGAAGCGGATTGGTTCTAGGGTGAATGTCCGGGTGAAGGGGGATGGACCTTTGGGTGGTATATTGGTAGATGCTGGGTTAGATGGAACGGTCCGTGGTTATGTAGACTGCCCCTATGTGGAACTGCCTCCTAACACCAAGGGTAAGCTAGATGTTGGTGGTGCGGTGGGTAGTGGCTACCTATATGTGGTTCGAGATATTGGCTATGGATATCCATACTCCAGTACAGTAGAACTTGTCTCTGGAGAAATTGGGGACGATGTGGCGCATTACCTGGTAAGTTCTGAACAAACACCATCCGCTTTGGTTCTCGGAGTGCTTGTGGGAGCAGGTGGAGTAGCCGCATCAGGAGGGTTATTAATCCAGGTTTTGCCCAAGGCTGCCAGAGATGACGCCCTAGTTTTAACTTTGGAATCACGGGTAGCAGCTTTAGCAGGGTTCACGCCTCTTTTACAAGCAGGCAAAACCTTGAGTGAAATCCTCAGCGATTTACTAGGTGATATGGGACTGACGATATTTCCCGAAAGTCAAATGCTGCGTTTCCACTGTGGTTGCTCTTTTGATCGTATGCTAGGGGCGCTGAAGATTCTGGGGGAAGCAGAATTGCAAGACATGATTATTAAGGATGATGGTGCTGAGGCTACCTGTGACTTTTGTGGCCAAGTCTACCAAGCCAGTAGTAATCATTTAGCTCAGTTAATTGCGGATTTACAAACGGATGCTTCTGCTTCCAGCTGAAGTTAAAAAAGGTACTGAGTAAGTGGCTACATTACAAACAAGATAGCTTTTTCACTGTGAGAAAGTTACTATAGCAACAACATAATTATCGATATCGATCTAAAACAGATCGCTGTTCAAGTTTAGTTTGGTGTGAGAGATGGCAGAGCGGGATATTCCAAACAGTTTGTCTCCAGATCAAGCAAAAAAGCCAGATCAAAAGACAAGATTATCCCGAATTGACAAATTCGGCAAAGCTTGTGCATCTGCTGTCCCAGCTACAAGATATACATCGAAGTCAGTGAAACAGCACAAAGAGAGTCGTTCAGAAAACAATGTTGGACCCAGTAAAACCGAAGCAAAACCCACTAGATGGGTGAAAAGCTGGGTGTGGTGGACAGTAATATTAACACTGATTCCCGGTACCATCACATTGGTGGCACTGGCAATGCTGCTGAAGTTGCCATCTGCACCTAACTGTCCGAAAATTTTCTGGCCTTTGGCTAGTGCATCGGTACGGTTACACTGTGCTCAGTTGGCAGCTTCTAAGCAGACAGTTAACGACCTCTTGCAAGCGATCGCTTTAGTGCGAGAACTGCCACCAAATCACCCTTTGCGGGGAGAAATTGATCAGTTTTTAGCAGAATGGTCGCAGGATATCTTGCAGCTAGCAGATCAAAGTTTCCAAGCGGGAAATTTAAATGAAGCGATAGCCACGGCTAGGCAAATTCCCCAAGACATGAAAGCTAGTCAATTGGCAGATGAGCAAATTCAAAAGTGGCAGACCATCTGGTCAGGTGCAGAACAAATGTACCATGATACAGAAAAAGAGCTAGGGCAAAGGCATTGGCAATCAGCGTTTATGCTGGCAGCGAAAATGCTGCGGGTGGATAATAAATATTGGGCAAGTACTAAGTATGACCAATTAAATCAGCTAATTACCACAGCACGGGAAGATGGGGACAAATTAGGGAAAGCTGAAAATCTCGCAGCAAGCGGTAGAGCGGACAATATTCTCCAAGCAATCCAAATAGCAGAGTCAATAGAGCAAAGTAGTTACTTATATAAACAAGCTCAAGACTCAATTCCCACCTTCGGTCGGAAAATGCTAGCATTAGCCCAGTCCAAAATGGACAAACGAGATGCAGATGGGGCCTTGGAGATTGCCAGGGAAATTCCTGAAATTGCTGGATTACAGACAGAAATTAATGACTTTATCGCTTTGGGAGAAGCCAAGCAGAGTGCTTGGATTGGGAGTATTTCCGGTTTACAAGAGGCGATTTCCCAAGCCCAACAAATTGATAACTCTAGAGCAATATACCCTCAAGCACAAGAACTGATAGCGCGTTGGCAGTTAGAAATTCAGGATATTAACCAATTAGAACAAGCCCGCACCTTAGCTAGCCAGGGAAGTATCGACGATTTAACAGCAGCAATTGCCGAAGCACAGAACATTCCAGCCCAGAATCCACGGGGTAAAGAAGCAAGACAAGAGATCGAACACTGGAATGGGGAAATAGAGACCATTCAAGACCAACCCTACTTAGATCGTGCCCAACAGATGGCATCATCAGAAGATGAGATTTCCCTACAAGCAGCCATCACCGAAGCCAGTCAAATTCGTCAAGGTCGGGCACTTTACCCACAGGCTAGGAAACAAATTCGCACCTGGCAAAGCAAAATTGAACGAATTCAAGACCAGCCTTACTTAGATCAAGCCCGTACCCTAGCAGACAGCGGAGACCTGAAAGACGCAATCACTACGGCTCAACCAATAGCATCCTCAGGACGAGCTTTATCTGGTGAAGCCCAAGCATCAATAGATGGTTGGCAAGAGCAGATTCGGTCACAAGAAAACTGGAGAAAAGCCCGGGAAGTAGCACAAGCTAGCACACCTGAAGCCCTAGTTGAGGCCATGCATTTGGCGAATCAGGTATCAAATCAGAGTAACCTCCGGACGGATGCTAACATCGCCATTGACCAGTGGAGTGAACAATTGCTGGATATTGCTCGCTCTCAGGGTCAGTCAAATATGGAAACAGGAATTGAGATTGCGAAATTAGTCCCCCGTCATACTGCTGCTTACAACGATGCCCAAAAGCAAATTCAGGTTTGGCAGCAATCTCTCAATCCCCAGCCGGAACCTTCACCAGTTCAGCCATCATCGACTATTAGTCCAAGGTAGGGGGCAGAATAACTAACACTTAACCGCCGATTCCTAATTTCCAATTTGCCTAACTACCGTCAGCGCCGAGTAACTTACACCGGCAGTTCCCTCACCTGGATGGGTGGAGTCACCAACTAACCAGAGATTTTTAATTGGCAGGCGATTGGCAAAGCCAAATGGGCCAAAGGTGGAAATTCTTTGACCGATACCACCGACAATCCCCCGGTGTCTGGCTGTGTAATGGGCGAAGGTGCGGGGTGTGGCAGCTTCTATATGGAGGATTGTTTCTGGCTTTAAGTAAAAATATTTGGAAAGATGGGCGATTGCCTCTTGAGTATACTTCTGTTTGAGTCCTGGATAATCCTGTGTCGTCCACCAGGGTAGGGGGTCAACAAAGGAAGAGGCAATAATTGTTGCTTTTCCCTCCGGAGCGCGTCCATCTCCCTGGTGGCTGACGGAGACAAATAGAGAATTGTTCTCCCCAATTACTCCCTTGGCATCGTACATAAATTGAAGGTGGGGGGGACAATCTGGGGGAATGGCACTGCTATCCACACCTAAATAGACGACAAAGGCACTCGAGGCTTTTGGTAATTTCGCTACTCGGTGCCGATATCCGGGTGGGGCTTTGTCCCCTAACAACTGTACGAGGTTTTGAACAGTGACGTTGGCAATAACTGCCGCTGCGGCTTGGGTGCAAACTGCCCCGGTCTGCTGATTTCTGATGATTACGGCCTTGGCTTGGTTGTCTTCCACCAAAATTTGTTCTACTGTGTGCCGCATTAACAACTCGCCTCCATCTCTGGTGAGGGCTTGGACTAGGCGATCGCTTAGTACTTGCATACTATCCTGCAGATGGAATAGGCCTTGGGGTAGTTGGGATACACTCAGGGCCGTTGCGGCGTAGAGTAGGGCTGTTTCCTCGGCGTTGACTTGGGAATACAACTTCAGTTGCAGGTCTAAAAATGTTCTCAGACGTTGATTATCCCCCAATCCATAGAAGCCTAAGGCATCCCCTACGGTGAGCAAGGCAAACGGCAGAGTCATGAATGTACTAGGGCGCACTGCCTGAATTAGCTGCCACAGGTCCCAAGGGTTGCGCGGTGGTAGGACTGGATCACGGCTTTGAAATTCCCAACTGGCATTAAATAAAGTTGCCATTAACTGCCAAAAGGGTTCGCTGCCGGGAAATTGTTTTTGCCTTTCCTGCCGCCATTTCTCCGGGTCACGCCAAACGTTGATTGGTGTTGTCTCCCCAGGGAGATACACTGCACAGGCAGGGTCACAAGGGGTAGCTGCGGGTAGTTCTATTGCCAATTCGGAGAAAATCCGGTGATGAATTCCTCCAGGTTCCAACCCTGCTACCTGAGTTGCCCCTACATCAAAGGTAAATCCTTGGCGTTTAAATGTGGAGGCACAACCTCCCGGTACAATTGCTTGGTCGATAACTAGGACATTATGGTCTTGATGGGCTAATAGTGCCCCAGCCGTCAGTCCCCCAATTCCCGCACCAATGACAATTATGGGGGGTGTATTTTTGTCAAGAGTATGAGTGGGCATTAATATTTATTTTTAAAATTCTTGATATTACTTATTATAACTTGACAATATAAAGCTGAACTTGGGCGATTCTGTTCCAGAGGCCTTTCCCTAAAAGTAGACGACACGTTTTGTGCATGAAGTTTTGTGGGGTAAAGGGTTTAGAACTATAGCAGTCGCCATCAGTCTTAGGACGTTGGTACGGAGAGGTTCAAGATCTGAGTAGCGTGAATTGTAATTGGTTTCATCGTGTTTTAACCTTATTCATAGGGAATCAAAACTAGCTGCTCATAATGCTTGCCAACGTTGATCGCCCGGTCTGTTTCAACATCGTAATATCGTTCACTGGAGAAGCGTAGGATATTTTCGATCAGGTCAAGGTCAAAGCCCCTTTGGACTGAACGGTAACGAAGATAGGATGTCCAAATAATCTTAGGTATTCCAGGCGGTAGACCAAACTTAGATCTGACTACTGTAAGCGCCAAATTTTGATCGTCCTGTCACTACTCCCACTAACCAGGATATTACCGTCGGTGCTAATAGCGACAAAGGTAACTGAGTCGGAATGATTAGTGAGAGTAGAGTTCAACTCTAGTGTTGTCAGGTTCCAGATTTTGATCGTGTTGTCCCAACTGCCACTTACTAAGGAGTTACCATTTGGGCTAATAGCTACAGAGCAAACTGGGTCAGCATGACCAGTTAAGGTAGATTTCAACTCTAGGGTTCTTAAGTTCCAAATTTTGATGGTCTTGTCATGACTGCCACTAGCTAAGGTGTTACCATCGGGGCTGATGGCTACGTAGTTAACCGAGTTAGAATGACCAGTGAGGGTAGACTTCAACTCTAGTGTTGTCAGGTTCCAAATTTTGATCGTGTTGTCAATGCTGCCACTCACTAAGGTCTTCCCATTGGGGCTGATGGCTACGGACCTGACGGAGTCGGAGTGACCAGTGAGGGTGGAGTCCAACTCTAGGGTTGTCAGGTTCCAGATTTTGATCGTGTTGTCCCAACTGCCGCTGACTAAGGTATTCCCATCAAGGCTAATAGCCACAGACCAAACTGGGTCAGAATGACCAGTGAGGGTAAAGTTCAACTCTCCGGTTCTGAGGTTCCAGATCTTAATGGTCCCATCATGACTACCACTGACCAGGGTTTTGCCATCGGGGCTGAAGGCTACGGAGTTGACGGAGTTGGAATGGCCTGTCAATGTAGACTTCAACTTGAGAGTTCCCAGGTTCCAGATTTTGATAGTTCCGTCATGACTCCCACTGACCAAGGTTTTACCGTTGAGACTGATGGCTACAGATAAAATCCAGCCAGAATTACCCGTCAGGGTATGAATTAAGGTTGCAGTGGTGATATTGTTCCGATCTGGAGCAACTGTCGGTGGTAGTGGTTGATGTACTGATTGTAAAGCCTGTAAAACCTCCCTTGCTGACTGATAACGCTGTTGATAATCTTTGTGCAACAACTTATCTAAAATTGTCCCCAACACTACACTAATTGGTTGTGGCAAATACATCCGCCATCCCCTGACCCAACTGTAGCCGTCTTCTTTCCACAAATCCCAAGGATGAATACCTGTGACTAAATGAAAGCAAGTTACACCTACACCGTATAAATCACTTGCGGGACAACTTTGTCCATCTTCCATTTGTTCCAAAGCCGTATAACCAAAAGTACCAATTTGTGTGCCTGAGGCAGTTCCCTGGAGTTGTTTGGAGGCCCCAAAATCAATTAAGAACAACTTGCTATCGCTGCGACGCCGCATGATATTTTCTGGTTTGATGTCCCGGTGGATGACTTGTACTTGGTGGACAACTTCCAGAATGGGTAATAAATCTAATAATAATTCTCGGATTTTTTCCTCACTGAAATTCCCCTGCTGTTTCAGTTCAGCTAATAAATTCTCCCCATCAATAAATTCTTGAATTAAATACAGATGGTTATTGTCTTGAAAATACGCCAACAGTCTAGGAATTTGGGGGTGTTCGCTTAGCTGTTCTAGCCGTTGCGCTTCTTGCTTAAATAACTCTGTTGCTTTCTGTAATGCACTTGTCCCCTGAATTCGGGGAGCAAATTGTTTAATTACACACTGGGAATTTAATTTGTCGATATCTTCAGCTAGATAAGTTTTTCCAAATCCCCCACCACCCAATGATTTCAGGGGACGGTAGCGGTTTCGGAGAATGACTAGGGGGACTCCACAATTAGGACAGGCTGGATCAGATGCAGGTGGGTTGTGGCACTCTGGATTTAGGCAGCAGAGCATAAATAGGCCTTCATTTGCCTCATTAATCAGGGTAACATCCTCTTTTCCTTCAAGCACTGGGGAGTAATTCTTGCTTCTGGAGATCCTGGCTGCTAAAAGTTCGGGGTATCTGTAGCCCCAGCACTCCAATCAGACTTACCATATAGGATACTAAGGTCATCCATAGTAGATGGTTATTGTGGAGATACCATGCTACCACTGCCAGGGGCAGGAACCCTATGCCAAAGGCAATTAGGACAGCGTTCCGAATGGTTGCACCTTCCTTTAAACCGATAAAGTACCCCTCTAACATAAAAGCAATGGCAGTTGAACTGAGTAGAGGTAGTAACCAAATACTATATTTATTGATGTTTTGATTGATATCGCTATGATTAGTCAACAGCCCAAATATCGTCCCTGGGAAGAGGATAGATACTACCGCAAAAGCTAGGGCAATCAGCAAACTGGTTAGTAAGGAGACAATGAGTAGCGGCACCATTTGTTCTCTGGCCCCTTTGCCTTTAAAGTTTCCTGTGAGGGTTTGGGTCGTCAACCCTACACCTTGAACTGTAAACTGACTCAAAAGGGCAATTTGCAGCAGCAACCCGTTTTCTGTGAGGACAGTTGTTCCCATCAAGCTGCTTAGGTTTGTGAAGATGGCGTATGCAGAAATTAGACCTAAAAATCTAATAAGGATATTACTTTTGAACGCCACACTCTCCTTGATGGCTGCCCAATCAAAAACTTCTGTCAATGCCGCAGCTAAAGTCTGCCTAGGGATAGTGAAGTAGACAAATACTAACCCAGTTAATAGTGCTAGATACTGGCTGATAGCTGTAGCAAGTCCTGCTCCCATACTTTGCCAACCCCATTTGACAATCATCAGGTAGTCTAAGACCACATTTGCCCCGTTCCCCATTAGGGAGATAAGTAGCACCACGCCATTCATTTCCCGTCCCAGAAACCAACCCAATAGAACAAAGTTGAGCAAGACAGCAGGGGCACCCCAAATCCGGGCAGAGAAATAATCAATCCCAGAGGCTTCTATCTCTGGGGAACCGCTGAGGATCGTAAATCCGATCGCCTGTAAAGGGTATTGTAGTAACAGGATCAATAAACCGATGCCTAAAGCTACCAAACCACTTCGGAGTCCTGCCAACAGTAAAAGTTTGGGATCATTGATCCCAACAGCGTGGGCGGTGATAGCATTGGTGCTAGATCGGAGAAATTTCAACACCCGATATAAGTAGTCAAAGAGAATCGTTGCCAGGATTACACCTGCCAGATGATGGATGTCTGCTAAATGCCCCAGGAAGGCAATATCAACTAGACCGGCCAAGGGCACCATCATATTAGAAATAACGCTGACGCTCGCTAATCGGAAAAACCGAGGCAAAAAATTGTACTGTTCTGCTATGGACAAAGTCATAAAGTCAGTGCTACGTAACCGAGTTGATCTTTTTTGAGTTGGCAAAAGGGGGGAGGAATTAAGTTTCTACCCCCTCCCCTTTGCCCTTTCTTAGAGGCTAAAATGCAGTTGATTGATGGCTGCGGTGATGAGAGTATGGGTAATTGGCAAACTATCCACTACCATCCCCAAACACAATAGCATCATGTAAGAAATAGAATAGAGGAACAACTCTCTGGCTATGGCCCGATCTTCTGGATTTTGTAACAACCGCCAGGACTTGTGGATAAATAGTCCGCCTAAACCTAGAGCAACAGCTGCATAGAGCACCCCACTGGCTCTGAGGGGATAAAATAGCAGTACTGTTGCGACCACTGTCACCAGGGTGTAGTACCAAATTTGTCGTACGGTAGCTGAATCTCCCACCACTACAGGTAGCATGGGGATTCCCACCTTGGCATAATCGTCTCTAATCATCAAGGCCAAGGCCCAGAAATGAGGTGGTGTCCACAAAAAGACAATGGCAAAAATTAACCAGGCTGCCCAGCTTAAGGTATCCGTCACAGCTGCCCAGCCCACTAAAGCTGGGATGGCCCCTGCTGCTCCCCCAATGACAATATTTTGAGTGCTGTGGCGCTTGAGCCAGTGGGTGTATACAAGGACGTAAAATACAATCCCGGAAAAAGCTAGCAATGCTGCCAGTAAATTCGCAAATACTGTCAACAGGGTAAAAGAAATCACCGCCAAAGCAATGGCAAAAATCAACGCTTCATGGGGTTGCACCTTCCCTGAAGGAAGGGGGCGATGGCGTGTCCGTTCCATCTCATAATCTATATCTCGGTCGTAGATACAATTAATAGTCTGAGCGCTAGCAGCAGCCAAGGTACCACCAATCATGGTTACTAGCAACAGTAATGGATCTACCTGTCCCTTAGCGGCAATCCACATACTCCCAGCAGTAGTAATCAACAGCAACGGAATAATCCGGGGCTTGGTGAGTTGGTAATAGCTGTGGATTACTTGGGTAAAAGTTTCGTGGTGGCGAGAGACATTACTCTCAATCATTTTGGCTCTAGTTCCTTATTTTTCAACAACTTATTTGCAAACCCTGCCAAGTCCAGCGTCAGAAGCTAGAGTCACTTCGCTGCTCAAAAAACTCAAAGTTCAAAAGTTATTCAGGGGGCCTTTACAGCCACGGGGTGATCTCCCTGATCCCGAAGTGCGAGCACTGTGAAAACCACTAAGGTACCTAATAATGAGGCTCCGACAGCTTGGTGAGACACAGTGAGTGGCTCAACTTGCAGATGTAATCGGAAGGTGGCAACCCCCAGAAGCAGTTGTAAAATCAACAAACCGCCAGCCATATTTGCTAGTCGTCGCAAAGCTGGATGTAGTGCTGGTGTTCGCCAGGAGAGCAAAACTAACGCCAAAGTCGCGATCGTTGGTGGTACTAGACCGAAGATATGACTATACATCACGTCACAAAGTTCAGAACCGCCAAAACATTGGTGCAGCGCCCAGCGAGAGCCTACCACAGCACCCAATAAACTTTGGATGTAGACTAAGATTGTTGCAATTAAACCCACCCAGGGCAACTTGCCAACGGTGCCAGTTCTCTGGTAGGGGGTGAGTGCTGTGCCGAGGATGAGGAGTGTTGTAAAAAATAGGAGTGCTGTCCCTAAGTGGGCAGTGACAATATCAAACCGCAACAGTTCGGTGACAGTGAGTCCCCCCAAAATCCCTTGGAAGACAATTAAAAATAAGCACAGTGTAGATGCCCAAGGTAGCCAGTTGGGTAGGGAGCGACGATGCCACCAACACAAACCACTCAAAGCAATTGCCCCCAAACCAATCAAGGCTGCATCTAGTCTATGAAACCACTCTAAGAACACCTGCAGATTCATTTGCTTAGCTGGCAGCAATTCCCCGTAGCACAATGGCCAGTCAGGGCAGGCAAGACCAGCATTCATTACGCGGGTAGCACTGCCTATAGCCATCAAAATTAGGGTGGCTATACACATTTTCCACACCAAGCGTCGAATCACTTCCTTATGCTCTTGCTCTGGCTTTGCCACTTCATTCTCTTGTTGTAGGAAAAATAATTCGTTCATGAACGATACCTTCTGCCCGTTCTGGGGGAAGCTATGAAAACTTTCTATTTGCTTAGTACCTAACTATCTTCACCCTAGCGTATACGCCAAGATTTTACAGATTGGTGTTCACTTATCTAATTTGAATCACTCCAGCTACTTTTAGCCGCAAGCTTTAGGGATTTTTTAGGATGTGAACAGTTGATTTGTCACAATTAATTTAACTTTCCTAATTTTTCCTTAAATTCTTCTCTGTTTAAATCTCTTCTACTCAAAATTAAGTAGAGTAGTCAGAAAAATTAACAAAAAATTCAGATATTAAGATTCCATATCCTAAGACCTAGATTACCTTGGTAAGTGGGCAGTTTTGAAATCAAGCAGTAAATTTATTTAAGTGAGCCGTGGAAATTCCAAGTTCGATCTGGACGTTACTCATTGGCATCGTCCTTACACTAGTCAGCTTTTGGTACGGTCAAAATCACGGTCTGTTGCCAACAGCTGCATCCCATGAAGCCACCTTGATAGATGGGCTGTTCAACACGATGATGATCGTCTCTACTGGGATATTTCTCTTAGTAGAAGGTGTGTTGATTTATGCCACCATTAGATATCGGCGGCGTGCTGGTGATAATACAGACGGGCCAGCAACTGAAGGTAATGTACCTCTAGAAATCCTCTGGACGGCAATCCCAGCAATTATCGTGATCGGTATTTCGGTCTACAGCTTTGAAGTATATAACGACATTGGCGGATTTAGTCTCCATGGCGGCCATGAAGCACCAATAACACAGGAAGCGATGAGTATGCCTGGAACGGCAATGGCAGCTACTTTGGACAAAGACCAAGCCGGCGTTGGCGCTACCCCGGAACGAGAAGGCAAACCGCCACAATTAGTTGTTAATGTCACTGGCCTTCAATACGCCTGGCTTTTCAGCTACCCAGAAACAGGTGTTAGTACTGGTGAACTACACGTCCCCATTGGACGGGAAGTGCTAATCAATATGACAGCTAACGATGTGATCCATGCCTTCTGGGTACCAGAGTTTCGCTTGAAACAGGATGCTATCCCTGGCAGACAGAGCCAGATTCGCCTCACACCTACCAAAGTAGGTGATTATGCCCTGATTTGTGCTGAACTTTGCGGCCCCTACCACGGTGCGATGAGAACCCAGGTAGTAGTTGAGTCTCAGGAAGCATTTAATCAATGGCAGCAGGAACAACTAGTTGCCAGCGAAGAAACCCTGAATAAAGCTGTAGCACTCAATTTACCTCCAGATGAATTTCTCGCGCCTTACACCAGGGAGATGGGAATTCACTCAGAAATGCTCCATCAAGTTCACCACTAGTTAACTATGACACAAGCCACTTTACAAGAAACTGATAACATCCCCGTTCATCCTCAAGAATCAGGGGAGAGAAAATGGCAGGACTTTTTTAGTTTCAACACCGACCATAAAGTCATAGGAATTCAATACTTAGTAACTTCATTCATTTTTTATTGCATTGGCGGTGTGATGGCTGACTTGGTGCGGACAGAACTGCGAACCCCAGATGTAGATTTTGTTACGCCAGAAGTTTATAACAGCCTATTTACCCTCCACGCTACAATCATGATTTTCCTGTGGATTGTACCAGCAGGAGCCGGATTCGCTAACTACCTGATTCCGCTGATGATTGGAGCTAGGGATATGGCGTTTCCTAGGTTGAATGCTGTGGCATTTTGGATGATTCCCCCAGCAGGTGTATTGCTGATTGCCAGTTTGGTAGTCGGTGATGCTCCGGATGCAGGTTGGACTTCCTACCCACCTCTGAGCTTGGTGACAGGTGAGGTAGGTGAGGCAATTTGGATTATGAGCATTCTGCTGTTGGGAACATCCTCGATTCTCGGAGCAATAAATTTTATCGTCACCTTACTAAAGATGCGAATTCCCGGTATGGGTATCCATCAGTTGCCCCTGTTTTGTTGGGCAATGTTTGCTACCTCCGCTCTGGTGTTACTATCTACACCTGTTTTGGCAGCAGGATTAATTCTGCTTTCCTTTGACCTCTTGGCGGGGACAACATTTTTCAACCCCACAGGTGGAGGCGATCCGGTTGTTTACCAGCATATGTTCTGGTTTTACTCCCATCCGGCAGTTTACATCATGATTCTGCCCTTTTTTGGGGCAATTTCCGAGGTGATCCCCGTCCACTCCCGCAAGCCAATTTTTGGCTATAAGGCTATCGCCTATTCTTCCCTAGCTATCAGCTTTTTGGGGTTGATTGTCTGGGCACACCATATGTTCACCAGTGGAATTCCTGGGTGGTTACGGATGTTCTTCATGATTACAACGATGATCATCGCCGTACCTACAGGGATTAAGATATTCAGCTGGTTGGCTACTATGTGGGGAGGCAAAATCCGGCTCAACAGTACTATGTTGTTTGCCATCGGGTTTGTGGGCACCTTCGTAATTGGGGGCATCAGCGGTGTCATGCTAGCAGCAGTCCCCTTTGATATCCATGTTCATGACACCTATTTTGTCGTTGCTCACCTCCACTACGTTTTATTTGGTGGCAGTGTGCTGGGAATTTTTGCTGCCATCTATCACTGGTTCCCGAAAATGACGGGACGAATGATGAATGAATTTTGGGGCAGGGTTCATTTTGCCTTGACTATTGTCGGTCTGAATATGACCTTCCTACCTATGCACAAGCTGGGAATGATGGGAATGAACCGCCGTATTGCCCAATATGACCCCCAATTTACCTCACTCAATGAGATCTGCACCTATGGGTCATATATCCTGGCAGTTTCTACGCTCCCGTTCATTATCAACGCAATCTGGAGTTGGTTATATGGGCCAAAAGCTGCGAATAATCCCTGGAATGCTCTTACCTTAGAGTGGATGACTACCTCGCCACCAGCAATTGAGAATTTTGACCAACTCCCGGTATTGGTAACTGGTCCCTATGACTATGGTATAGAACATGGGAAACAAGATGCCAACCCAGAATTGAGAGAAGTTCCACTGTAGGACTCTGCTAGTAAATTCAAGCCCTGAGAAGATTCATGCAAAGCCAAATCATTGACCCAGCTAAAACAGAACTGAATCATCACCACACAGCGACGGTAGTAGACCCTCATCATGGAGGACATCCAGACCATCGCCTATTTGGGCTAGTTGTCTTCCTCATTGCTGAGGGGATGATTTTTATGGGGTTGTTCGGAGCTTACCTGGCTTTTCGCTCGACATTACCTGTATGGCCTCCAGAAGGGACTCCAGAATTAGAACTTTTGTTACCTGGTGTGAACACTGTGAATCTGATTGCTAGTAGCTTTGTGATGCACAACGCTGATACTGCCATCAAAAAGAATAATCTGGGGGGAATGCGTACCTGGTTAGCAATCACTGCGACTATGGGGGCTATTTTCTTGGTGGGACAGGTATATGAGTACACCCATCTAGAATTTGGTCTCACTACTAACTTATTTGCCAGTGCATTTTATGTTTTGACTGGCTTTCACGGGTTGCACGTTACCATCGGTGTTTTGGCAATTTTGATGGTGTTGTGGCGATCGCGCTTACCGGGACACTATAGTAGTGAAAAACACTT
>Ga0209208_10001989_pt1 | contig 29145 bp, 12 predicted proteins | sample S1TSphfallax_3_FD_187694 | JGI IMG/M metagenome (GOLD analysis project Ga0209208, IMG submission 187694) | Host-associated microbial communities from peat moss isolated from Minnesota, USA - S1T2_Fd - Sphagnum fallax MG (SPAdes) (version 2) | ecosystem: Host-associated > Plants > Peat moss >...
GGAAGAGTTAACCAGTTGAGAGGTGAATGTTTCATCAGACCTTTATCTAGCTAGCTACTAGCTAGAAGATGATTGACATTTGCTCTGGACAGAAAGTTTGACTTGGCTTCCAGTTTCTTCATCTTCATTATGTGCAGAAGAAACTAAAAAAAACCCATGACTTACAACTGCAGCTGTAATGCAAATCCCCCACTCTACATTTTTTGAATTTTGCAGTGTGAAATGATGGTGATGTTGAACTTCTCGTTGGCCATGATTCTGATCTAGTTAGGTGCAGATCTCAGTTCCATTCTTGTTTTCACTAGTTACTGCAATTTTGTACTAGATTCGAAGAGTCAGGCAGCTGAGAAATGAATTTTTTTAGTAGATCTTTGTCTAGCTAGCTAGCTAGAAGATGATTGACATTTGTCTTGGAAAGTTCTGCTTCGATTTCGTTTGCATCCAAGAGACTAGTGTTCGGACTTTGCAACAGCTCTGAGATGATTGACCATGCGTCTCGCACAGTAGCTTTCCAGTTTCTTCATCTTCCTTATGTGCAGAAGAAACTCAAGAGGAGGCATGACTCATGACTGCAGCTGTCATGCAAGCCCCCACAGTTCTACAGTTTTTAAATTTTGCAATGTGAAATGCAGATCGTGATGTTGAACTTTGTCTTTGGCCATTGTTCTGATCTAGCCAGCTATGTGCACAGATCTCAAGCTCCATTCAAAATGGTTCTATCAGAACTTAGAAACTGTATGATCATGTGAATTGTGAGGTTTCTCTTTCCCGCCCCCGGGTAATGAAGTCCAAGCTGCAGGTGCTTGATCAATCCAGAACATTGAACCAGCAGCTTAATTAGTTAGTCTCCAGCATCTCTGGCTCTCTCTTTCTCAAGTTCTGAACCTCAGGGCACTGATGCAGTTTAAGATGAACATCATAACAAAAAGTTGCAGCAGAACATATAACATGCAGATATTTGTGTCCCAGACTCCGAGTATGCATATTGTATAGATTTGCAGATTTACTCGAGCTGGGGGATGAATTTTATTACAAGACAGGCATATGGAGTCCCAATAACAACAAGAGTACCAATGACCTAGCTACTGCAGCACTCAAGCTAGAGTTATAAGTAGGATTGACGATTTGAGGGGTGAACATTAGAAACTTACACAGAGAACTTTGAGATGAAAGTGCGGATGACCCATTTAATCAAACTCCCTTGAATATATTCAAAAGTTTGATCCATTTTATTTATAATCCACATACAAGAGACAACTATGGAGCTGCTGTATGAATGAATAGAATAGATAGATGGACTTCGTGTTGTGAAGATTTTGCAAGATCGAAGTGTGGTTTTTGACAACCCACTAACTAAGTACATGAATGGTCTCATAAAAAGCGGTGACAAGCCTTACAACTATATCATCCTAGTGGACGTCTTTTTGTGAAATAGTTGTTGGAGTTCTATTGTTGGAAACTCGTTTTGAAAGGGTAGAATGCATTTTTTCTGTGCATGCAGATATCATGAGCTACTCAGGTGTGGCCTCTAGCCACACGTGATTAAGGTCCCTAATGGATAAATTTTTTTGCACACTCGTGTAGTCTCTCTAACATGCCGCTGCAAAGACAGTGCATATTTAGAAGAAATTAGGAGAATTTGAACTCTCGTGTGATGATCTCATATTCTCACACGTGCAGAAGCTAAAAAGATTATCACATTCCAGTTTCAGATTTCAAAGGTCAAACTCAAGTGATTATCTATTGGGGACGTAACACGTGAGGTGATTTGAAAAGCCATACTAGATCTATGCAAAGCTGGTCAGGTTTAATTGAATTTTTGTCGTCAATCATGAGCGCTGCTGCTGCTGCACGTGGAATTATGAGCACTGTTGACGACTGATCAGTGTTTTCTACTTCTCACTTTTGGAGCCAGGTGGCAAGCATCCAGACGCAGGATTTGACTAAACTGCCGACATTATTTCCAGGAACCCCTGAAAGTGTAGCCAGTAAGCATAAATGTTGCAAAACCGTCCCTGAAAAAACAGTTTTCTGACCCTTGAAGGTGAATCTATTTTCTTCAAAAAGGAAACTTGTCACCAAATATTCCATTTTCAGAAAACTGTGTCGACCTTTGATGATTTTTGGTCCCCAAAATAAAGACTCAGCTTGCCTGATGACCCTAACCAGGGTTTCTTTTAAGAATTTTGTCTTATAGTCAAAGTGGCCATCATCCAGAAAATAATTTGGTCTGGGGAATTTGGGCCACTTTTTCGTTGTAATTTCCTTTGCTTAGGTCGAAATATTATTTTTCAGGTTGAAATTTGGCGTAAACTCGCCATTAAAGGAAACGCTGAGGCTAACTATTCCATATCCTCTGATTGATCCTAAAACGCAAGTTTCAAGAGATTTTTTTTCTATGTGCGACCCTAAAAAATTAGGCAGTGATATGATAAATTAACACCTGGGTGTAGTCCACGGCTACTAAATATTAATTACACAATCCCTGGGCACATTTTCTGGAGTCCAACTGCAAAAGAGAAAATCAAATTTGACAACGTGATGTCGATCAGAGCGACTCTTTTGTCGCCAACGGAAAATCCAATGCAGTAGGAATTATCATGCAGTTAATCAGGCTACTTCGTGCTCCGTTTTTACGCCAACGCAAAATCCAAATGCAGCGGACGGAGGTTGAGGATATTCCTCGTTTTTTGTTGCTAACTGAAAGTCGCCCAACTGCAGCCCCACAAATGCATATTGTGCTGTCCGTCAAAGCGTGTACGTCAGCTGTTGCACAAAACTCGGACGACAGGTCTTGTGCGGGTCTTCAATTGGCTAATCAATTTACAAGCTATATCTGGCATAATCAGAGCAGGTGTAGATTCAGCAATTTAGACCCTTGTCGACTAACATCTACGTATTAGTACTAATACTGACGGGTTCCAATTTCGTAGTAAGTTCCGCACCTGTCGGTAAATAAGGTCACGCGCACCCACGTTTTTATCAATCGATTTCAATCGAAACAATTTTAGATAGCCTCGATACGTACTGCACAGGTGCAACGTGCGTTACAGCAGTCTATTATTGTCGTATCATCGTACCAATCGTCCGTGCGTCCGTAACTAACAGATGTCACACTGGACAGATAGCCTTACCTGTTATCAGCACGTTCGTAGCTTGCGGCTACTACCGCTACTGCGGCGAATGGCTACCAAATGAAATGGACGTATTGCGCAAAGCGTGCACTTTCAAGATGATGATTGTAAATTAGAGCACTAAATTTTGCACTTGAGTCCAGCCCCTAAGAAAACGTTCCTGACAAAATTTCGAATCTATTTTTGCAATAATTTTTTGGATTTTTTCGAAAATTTGGGGAACATTTTGGACAAATGTTTTTTTCTAGTGTTAAAAATTTTTGCCAAATTTTTTATATTGTCATAAAATTGAAAAGCAAATCCCTGCATGCATGTGACAAGTTCAAAAATGACGTAGACATCATGTGATGCATGAATTATTAGAGATCAGGATTATATTTGGGTGGGGGGAGGGGGTGTCGGGGAAGATTTTAACTGAGTTAAAGAAATGACCGCTTTCTTTCTTTCTCTCTGGTCTGCTCTTGAAACTGCTGATCATTTCCCATCACACTTAAATATTTTGACCTGCATGCACAAAGGGTGGAGGGACAAGCACATCCATACAGCTCAGTTCCACGGATTGAATGGAGGTCAAGTCTAAGTTGTTGAGTGCTACATACTGTAAGTGTCAAGTGCACTCGAAATAGGGAGTTTAAAGTGCAACTGCAAACTCCAGAGATCTTAGAGATGTCTACAGTAAATTTCATTCCTTCCTGCATAATTCATCATACAGAATTACTTATGGACATTCTTTTTTTCAAGTGTAGTCAATTGTTTTGTCTAAGAAGAAGAGATCACAGTTTATCAAGCTTTTTTTCCTTTATTTTCCATTTTAGTGATCAAGCACTAGTGGTGATCATCCCAAAAAGGATTTAGCATTGATGGAGACAAGTTATTGGAAAACTTTCAAAATTCTAGGAAATCTAGGAGAAAAACCTGACTTAACGCTAGGAACCTGTCTAAATCTGGCGAACTCTTTTGTGGGGTGTGATTAAATTTAGGGAGATATTGAAGAGTCTGCAAAAATATATTCTTCTTTTAACTTTTTTGGGTGCATTTTGCACCAAACTAGAAAATTAAAGGCTGCAATTTATAGAACTTTGTGCACATAAATAATTTGAAGTTTAATTTTAATTTCTTCTAAATTTTCTTTGAAACAAATGAGTGTGCACTGAAATTTTTGAAATAAATTTGGAAAATATTAATTTTTTTCAGGAACAAAGATAGCATTGATATATTTTGAAATCCCTTGTGGTCTTGTATTCACTTTTGTTTGTAATTGATTTATACTGTTGTTTACAAACTACACAATGTTATTTGTAGCTGTAAGGAAAAAAAACAATGTTTGCCACAAAGTTTTTTATTCTAAAATGGTGCCAATGTTGTTGCGTATTTGACCATGGCCCATTATAAGACTTCTAGTACTAGGAAGATTTGAAAATATCTCTCAAATTATATTTTAAATTTAGATTGTCCTTTTGCGAACTTTTTAGAATTATTTTCTTAATAATTATATTTTTCATTTCAAAATTATTGCACAAATCAGTTTAGCTATTTTCACAAGTTGGTGGGCACCAGGTATAATTTGTATTTAAAACATTTAATAAAATTTGGGTAGCTATTATTTATTCTACATAAATTTATGAATTTCGCAACTTGTTTCACTTTTACTTGTTATATGATCTAGATTTTCTAATTTTTCAACTTCCTTTTCTCTTGTTATATGCCTAGTGGCCACCATGCCTCAAATTCTCTTTGGATTTCAAAGATTCAAGACAATGTTTGTTTGATTTGTGTAAATTTTATTTCATTAAATCATCCTACAATTTTATTTTTTCTTTATTTTAAAGAACCTACAATGGTATTCTCAAGGTTTAATTTGTATAACATGGGATGTAAATTGTAGTTTTTGAAAGCTTTTTTTTATGGTTAACAACCAAGTCTTAGTGGCCACAAGGTCATGATGGAAATACTCTAATATTTAGCATTGTAATTTTTTTGTTTGCATTTTTAGACCTTTGTAAAGTCCTAAATTAACTAAATATGTGTTTTTATAGGGTTTCTATTTCTTGGATTTTGGGAAGAGCTTTATTAGGAGCTTTATTTTGTAAATATGTGTTCTTATCATCATTGACAATTGGCCTAGATTGGGGTTTGTTTGTAGAAGGAATAAAGGTCAAGAGTTTAAAGGTTGGGATCCTTTATAACGAGCAATGTTGCAAATTTTTGCAATATTTGGAAGGTTTCTTTGCACCCCTATGTTTTCATAACACGATCTTTTTCCAAGTATATGTTTTCATTCTTCTTGTGTGTCGACAATTTTTGTCATAGCTATGTTTCCAAGTTTGAAGCATTGAAAAATCCCTCCATGTTTTTGTTTCCTTTCTATTCATTAGAATTGTCTTACATTTTGAAGATTGTTATGTTTTATGTGTGTCAATACACTAGTCTTATATGTATGTATTATGGGATGCAAATTGCAAAACAAAAACTTTGAAATGTGATTGAAGATGTTATTATTATAATGAGATGCACATGAAACTTTATTGCAACAGTATTAAGTTTGCAAAAAAATTTCTTTTGTTTATTTTCCTCAAGATTATTGTCAATATAAGTTGACATTAAAGATTCATCATCTAGATTTAGGATCAATGAAATATATAACAATGCACAAAAGTTATAATAAAAAAATGAATTACATAATGAAAAAATAAATAAAGGCAAAGATGGACCATGTGTTTTTAAAGGGGGCTGGTTATTGCAAAGATTGCCATTATCATTATCCATATATTGGAGGAACCAATAATAATTTTTCAAGGAGGAATTTAAACGAGGTTTAAAATATTTGACCATAACCTCATAATGACCTCAAACATTATTTGCAATGATAATTCAACCAACAATGGCCGCAAATGAAATGCCAAGTCCAACCATTGCACCTTGGTTTTTGACAAATTTTGTTTCTTGAATGACTCAAGAAAAAGACCATTTTAGTTTAAATTCCAAAATGCATTATTGGGTTCATCATCAATTAGTAATGTTTCATTTTTCTTCCCATAAGCTAACCTATAGCAAGCATATTACATGCCTTTCAAATCCTTTAAATAATAATGTGACCATTTGAAATTTCACTAGACATCTTAGAACATTGCTCAAATGAAAACAAATCAAATCATGAAATTATCAAACATTAGCATTGGAAGAATTTCTAACACATCTTTGAGTTTCATACAAGATCAAATTGTGACGTAGAACTTTTCAAATGCCTTTGCAAGAAAATTTTCCACTCCAGTTCTAACTTTCACTTGGTCTTGTTAACATTTTTGAAACAAACACTTTAACATACCCTTGTAAAATAGTTGAATTTAGGAAATAACACAACACACCATTGAATCAACATTTTTTAAGTCCAAGAAGCAGCGAACAATGAGGTGAACGCATTGAAGTGCCTTTGATGAGGGCATTTGGCTTGGAGGAAACCTTGAACTAAAACAATAACAAAATCTATTAATAAAATAGAATACATTTTCATGAAAGAATAATGTGTTTTCCAAAATTATAAGAATTATTGAATTGATAACAAAACGTCCATGTCCTACCAATAATTAGTTATTGTGGCTTTAAATAATATAGAGTACAACAAGTCATAATTGTATCAAAGAACCATTGGGCGGCCACCAAGTGAGGTAACAATACTTTAAGAAAAAGATACTAAAACAAAACCATTGAAATATAATGGGAATGCTAAACTACATACATGAGGCACTTGGTGGCCATTGGGCCACATGCAAACAAATCTTAGAATGGTTTATGATAGCCTAGAATAATATGTTTATCAAATGCATAATATTGAAATCATAAACAATCGGCACTTATGCAAGACCAAGTTGTATGGAAAAACACATTACATTGGATTCAATTCAATAGGGCTAGCCAACAAATAATAGATAAAAATCCATGCATCTTAATTCAAATTCTTAAAACATTTGTGCAAAATAATGTAATAATAAATAAATAAAATATTTTAGTTTCTTTTATTTACAAATTTCGATTTCATTTTGTTACAATACGTTTCATCACATTTAGTAGAACAACGAACATTCAATTTTTCACACTAATAGTCATTAAAAAACACATCTGTAATGCTATCAAAAGGATGCAATTCTACAAATTTATACATTCATATTGCAGACAAATACAAGGATTCCAAGTAAAGGAAAACCTTTCTGAGAAGGTTATTACTATTTGTGTTGGACCCACAAAAGGTGTCAAAGAAGATGACATTAAAACAAGGATTATATATACCCTTCTGAGGTGTATCATCGATTAGCAAGGTATTCTCAAAGGTCACACTAGGAAATAGACGAAAATGTTTTTACATTTTTATGAAAAATAAGCTCGTTGAGCTTTTTGAGCAAGAAGTGATCATTTTTGAGGCAAAATGTCTTGTCCACTATTCTAGAAGATGGAAGAAGAACACTGATTTTGTCAACGATTAATTCCAAATGCCTTGAAATGTTTATTTTCATTGCAATTGACCATATGTAAATGGTGAATTTTTTACACAAGTGAAAAGAAACTCTTTTAAGCCATGTTTCAAAAGCACTAGGTGAGATTTAGTTTGACCATCACTAGTCAACACAAGAACACCATTCAAGTTGAAAATCAAATGATAATCATTCACCACCACAAAATGAATTTATTCATGAAGAACAAAAGAGAATGCAAATATTTTTTTGTGAATTATCTTCAACACAACCAAAAGGCAATGTAATTTCCTACTGACCTTCCTTTGTAGAACCTGATGTTGATCTAACTAGGAACACAAGAGTTCTACTCATGTTTGAAAGTGAACATAGATCATTAGACTCAAAGGGAAAAATAGAGGTGTAATTGATGTCATCCTGCCTTTTTTTCAAACAAAGAAAGTTGAAAACCTCGAGACTTTTGCCATCACCAAATCCTTGAAAATTGGGAATTCGATCTTGTGGAAAGAAAGAAAGAAAAAATAAAATAAAATATTAAGATTGAACAACTCAAATTAGGAATAGTAAGAGAATGCTGAAGTTCAACAGCTGATTGAAAACTACTCACCTCACGGTCCCCTTCTTATTTCTATGGAGTTATTGAAGATGTAAGAATGTCACTCTCCTACAACTTGATCTACATAAATTTTATAACATTCACCTGGTGCACAGGAAGGGTAAAGCCTATGGGTTAGGATATTCCCAAAAGTTCAGGATCAAACCAGGCAAGCACCTTGTCATATGCCCATTAATTTAGGAATACCCCAACTTCGGGCTTTATTTCTACACAACACAATATGTTGCATGATTTACAATGTTATGAATGTCACTGTGGGTGCGAGAGGGATAACAAATTTTCCTTTGATCTGGAGACAACTTTATTGACCCAAGTTATTCTTATTTTCTTTCACCCTTCAAATGCTACAAAAGTTCGGTCTCACACTCTTCACAAAAATTCTTTTAATTGATAGTTTGCACCAGTGCTGGATGATTCTTAAAATCAGGGAAAAATACCTACCAGTTATCATCCTGGGTATATTGACATTTACTTGTCCCTTGTATAAAAATTCCCACAAATCTGAAAACGTCACCTAACCAGACAAAAGAATCCCAAGTTCTTTGCAAGTACTTTTCATGAAATCACTGGTTCTTTAAGTTAAATTTTTTTCAAAGAAGAGGAATTGGGTGGTTCTTTGAGTCTGCAACATTTAAAGAACCCGAACCAGCAGGTCTTCAAAAACTCAAAGAGCTACCCAACAATGGTTTGTACTCTCAATCAGATTTTTATTTCTGTGGCAAATTTTGGCAATCAGCTGGCAAATGTTTTTGGAGGAAGTTCTGAACAAATCTGTTTTGCAGTGCAATTTTCACTAACTTTCTGGTTTTTTGCAATATTCACCAACTTTTCACACCCACAGAACTGAAAAAAATACCCATGCTCCAAATTATTTGAATGCCATGCTTCATCATGATTAACATCACATATTTTGAAGGATTTGAACATAAGAACTATACAGGTCTGTTGTACTTTACTGATGTATATATGTAACAGATCTATGGGCCTACCTTTTGACATTTTTGACATTCTTTCAGCAGAAGAAAAAGGGCAAAAAGCCAAGGCATCACAGACACGCTGACCCTGCCAATAGATAAGATGTTGTACATCTATCTACTGTGTCCACACTCTGAACACCAAAACAATCTGTTTCAATTTAAACAGTCTAAATACTTTCACCAAAGAAACCGGTTCGCCCAATGTGAAACGGGTTCTATTCAGGTAAAACTTCCAAAAGTTGGATCCAATGTGATAGTTTCAGGGCCCAACAAAGCAGATAGCTAGGTTGGGGACAACACTTTGCATGTCCAATGTCCATGCTCATGGTTTGGCCTCTTCTTCCAGCATTGCATCTCTTCTGTCGAGTCTTCCAGCAGATAAAGACCCACAGTGAACCAACAGTCACCAGCACACAGATGGAGGGTGGGCTGTAATTTCCAGTGCTGGGTGGTTCTTTGATTTTTCAAAGAACTGCCTGTTCTGGGTGCCTACTTAAAAATACAGAATCAAAGAATTGGCCAGTTCTGGGTATGTGAAAAAAATCTGAATCAAAGAACCAGCTGCTTCAGGTATTTCAGAAACCTCAAAGAACCATTGGGTTTCATGAAAGAACAACTGGTTGGTTGCTGGTTAAATTTTTTGCAAAGTCAAGCTGGGGCTGGGTCTTTCAAATTTTGACCTTCACCAGTTATATGCCAATATATCTATTCTAACCTCTGGTGAGGGTTTGGTCTAGTGTTGTGTAGTTCTTTCTTTGAAGAGAATCTCCAGTCCCTTTGACATTTAAAATTTATTTGGAGGTTTTCTAAATGAGGGGTTTAACCCGGTTCTTTCAATTTTTAAAGCCTTTGGTTTTGGATCTAGCATATTGTTTCAAATTCAAGAGGCTCCATACCAGTTAAAAAATCAGGTCCAATTTCATGTACACACTCTTCAATCCTAAAACTTAAATTGAAACAAGTGTTTGTAAAGCTATGAAGTTCAACAACTAATTAAAATTAATCCTTAACAATTAAATTCAGCCTACTCATCAAGTTCTCATTGCATCAAATTTTTACATGCATATATACTTGTGGTTTGTATCATTTCCTCTTTTGCTACAGTTTTACACACCAACAAAGGAAACACCATGAGTGCCCAACTGCCATGAAGATGCTTGGACTTGCTACTGATAATCACCACTCTTTACTGTAATAATCCAACATTGAAAAAAACTCATGTATTTTGCAATAGTCTTTCAGCATCAAACTATTTAAGTATCTCATCATTTGATCTATTACAATTTGTATGATTGTTCGACATTGTCATTCATTTGTATGGTCAAATGTTTTCTTCCATTCCTAGAGATGGGGTTAGACATTTTTTCAAATTCAAATAGGACTTACATTTTTCCTTTCTCTTTTTCCCTTTTTATGTTTTATTGGTATTTTTGATAACATTATTCAACAAGTTTACACCAATTAGAGAGGTTTTTGACATTGGACACTTGATAAGCAAACCAATGTAAAAATGATTGTCAGCCAAATGGAGATAAAAATTGAATAGACACCCAAATGTTCACCCCAAAAAAATTGCAAGTCAATCGCAAAAAGACCATTGCATTAATGCAATGTACTATTTTGGAGCAAGGGATCCTATACCTACTTATAGGTGTCACGACGTTTATCCTGTTCCTAAGTAGTAGATGTAAGATCTGTCTCACTCCTCCAACCTTCTGATCTCTGTATCTTTAGGCTTATGATAAGGTGCACCTTGTGCTAGACGGTTGGTAATGCCCATGGGTGTATAACATTCCCATAATGTGAGGCTGGACTTAGTTACTACCTCACCCTAAGCCCCCTATTTTATGACCAACCCAGGGTTTTACTATTGATGTAAAGACTTCCTCTCCATACTTTTAGAGCGCATGTTCCAGAGTGTAAAAACTTGTGCAGTTTCAAAAATTAAATGCCCATAAGGTGCAGGCAAGCCATTTCCCAAAATGTCAGCGACATTGCTTCGTGTGATACCTGGCGGGTACCCACCTCATATTCATAAAGGTATCATGAGAATCTCTTATATAATTACAACAGTGTGTCTGTCCGTCCGTCCAGGTGCCGATCTTGGTTTCAGGACCTCGACGGACGGACAGGACCAGGTCTTTTTTTTTTTTTTTTTTTTTCGCCCTTTTCCGGCGGGTTCGCTGTGTAGGCGCCGGACCTGCCCAGGGTTAATACCAGGGATTTTGTTTTTTTCCCCGCCCTTTTCCGGCGGGCTGCCCAGGGTTAATACCAGGGTTTTTTTTTTTCTTTTTTTTCCGCCCTTTTCCGGCGGGCTGCCCAGGGTTAATACCACGAGTTGATTTTCAGGATGTGGGATCTCAATTTTGGGACCTGGATTTCACACAGGGGGCTTCACAGTGGCCTTCGGCCACGGGCACCCACTAGTTTATTGTAAAAGCTGAGTGCAGTCTTTAAGATTGGTAAAGCCCTTTGGCTGTGGGCTTTTTGGGTTCGTATGAGGGTGGAGTGGAGTGTGCGTCCTTCCCTACACTTAGAGCACTGATGATATTTAGAAGAAACATGCTGGGAGAATCTTTCAAATTCATAAGGGTACAACCCAGTCTGGGTGAAAGTTTGTGAAGAGAAGACTCCTAGCAGGATTATTGTTTTTCAATTTTGTGATATTTTGGCCAAATTTTTTATATCAAAAATTTTGAAACGCACTTTTTTCAATTTTTGTGATGTTTTGGCCAAATTTTTTGTATCGAAAATTTTGAAACTCACTTTTTTCAAAATTATCAATTTTTGCCTAATTTTTGGAAAAATATTTTTACAGTGTAAATTTAATTAATTTTGCAAACATTTAGGGTAATTACTCAAATGTACACTTAAAAAATATTTTTCCAAAAATTTGGAAATTTCTTTTGTTGAAAAAACTTCACTGTATGGTACCTGCAAACACAAAGAAAACATTAGAGAAATGTTTTAGAAAATGGAAGCCTTATGGGCAGTGTTTCTTTTGGTGTGAAATTTCACAAAAATGTGAAAAATAAAAATAAAATGGTTCTAGTTTCTTGGAAAAAAAAAATTATTTTCTTTTGGGGCCACATTTGAACTTGCTTTTAGTTTGGTAGCAGTTTTTGAATGTTTAAAAATGTTCAAAAAACTTGTCGCCATTTAATGCTAAATCCCTCTTGAGATGTTAAGGCAACGGTGCAACATTTGAAAGTTGAAAAGAATCACTGCCTTGGGGTTTCTGATGTTTTGCATTCTCATTTTCTTGAACTTATGTGTAAGTGCTTTTCACAAAGTGCCCAACTATGTCAATGCAGAGGGGTTTTGGGATAAGTACCTGCCAAATTCCAATGTGGTTCCAAAAACAAAAAAGGCTGAATTACTTACATACATATGATTTATCAAAAACCTTGGGTGCCTTGATGGACTAACCCCATGGATCCACGACTAAACATATGGGAAGAGAGATAAAAAGAAATAGAAAGAAAGTCTTTGGATGGTTTGGCAATTGTGGGAGGAACGTCTGTTTATCATGAAATGCAAATTGAAGCTGGATATTTATCAATACACTCTATAATAATACTCATTCACTGATAATGTTTTAATGTCTTAACTCAAAAAAGACTCAAGATAAGACTTATTCGTAAAGTCACATGATTAGGGGGGCGAGAACGGCCAGTTTTGGCGTAATAGGGCATCAAACGTGTAACTGGCAATGAAAATTTTACAAAACAAAAATAACTAGATCCCAAACTAGTTTTTTCATCAATTTTGGTGGTAAACCAAGTTTCATCCTGTCTTTCATTTTTCCTGAGCTCTTTCACTGCTGCTACAACTGTAGAACTATGATAATTACTCTCAAACGTTGTGCATTAAATGCTAAATTTTAGCATTTCATACCTAGGTTTGATAGATGCCACTGAAAGAGATGGTAAACTTTTATGGTTAACTTTAATAACTTGTGTGAATGTAAACTGATCCCCATCACTACCACTACTTCGGTTCAAACAATTACCACACATGGTGCAAACCAAAAGGACATGTATTAATATACTACCTCTTTTTTGTGAATATTATTTTGGATGTGACAAACTTCATTGTAAGGTTGGTAAGTTTTTTTATGTGGATATTCTTGCACTTTATACGAGAGTAAATATATACACTATGCACTTCGTAAAATTTTCTTGTTTCCCTTTTGATTATCTTAGCCAATTGGTAAACATTTCAGACTTGCCCTATTGCCATTTTGATGGCTTAATGTATATTTTAGGTTCACCTTTGCCCAAGGGACAATAATTTGTAGTTTGCAATGCCATCTGCATTATGGGGTATCTTTTTCTTCTTAGCAATATGCCAAACTTGTGTAAATATTTTGATTTAATTTACACTGATTCATTTAAACCCATATGCTAAACTTAGGGTAAATGAGAAAATATTTACTACCAATACCATGTGAATAGGATAAATGTTTTGTCATTTACTTTTAGCCTTAGTTGTAACAATAATTTTGTAAATGTTACATACCCTTACTCTTAGTTTGGAAATTTGTTGAAATCTATATACCTTCACCCACCTCATGCATTTTTTGAATTTTGAATTTCACCCTGACCTGGCTATGTAATAAAATTGCTGTAGCAACCAAACACTAGATACAGGTAGAGGCTCACAATTGTATTGGGTGTGGATGGATCTGCTTTTATTTAGTTAGCAAAACAATCCAAGTCCTAATATGACATTGATACCCAAGGTTTGCTTTTTTGTTTAGTTTCTGACATATTGAAGTGGCACTCTTCCATGAGAAGATTTAGCCAAAGTTTTTTTTAAAAAGCATCTTTCTATGTTGTACTACCTACTGGAACCTGACATAGAAATGTCGAAATTTAATTTAATTTAATTTTTTTCCCAAAATCAGATGATTTCATTAAGTTTTTCAGTGAAATTTGGTGATTAGAAACCTTCTAAAACATTTATTTTTCTAATTTTTAGAATGTTAATACAAATGTCGACCAGTTTTTTTTTTAATAATCACCAGTTAGGTTTAAGAATTTTTTTAAAAAACCACACAGGTTATTGATACTAATATTTTAAAAGGAAATAATAGTTGTTAATTATGCATAAGGGTAGTTTATACAATAACCAATCAACAATGATTTGTTATCATGTGAATTATTAGTTAGTTACAAGGTTTTTAAAAAATTAAAAAAAAAATTATTACTTATGTATTTTGTGTAAGTGTTTAAATTGATAACCAACTTGATAACCAGGTCAAAAATCAATAATTGACTAAGAATATTTAATATTCACCAAGTTGCATTGCAAAGGCAAACACATGGTAAAACAAATTATTTCTGTTCCTTGTCACAAAAAATGACTAGTCATAAGGAAGTTTTGGTGAATTGAAAGTAGAAAGTATCATATAGTGCAGTGATTAGTATATGAATAAAATTTATTTTATTATAGTACATAAAGCAGGCTTATGATGGTAAATCACCATAAAATCTAAAGCTATTTAAAAAATAAGTGGTAAAATAAATTGTTCAAGATAGTTAATGTTATGAACATTAAAATATGCCAAAAGAAAACATGTTCAACCATTAGTCACCATAAAAGTTTATAGGTTTATCATGACCACGTGCATTGCAAAACATGGAAATGCATATATGCTGTAGAATGATTTTGCTCATATACCCTCTTTTTACCCACTTCACAAAATTGATTTTTGCCTGGAATAATTTAAGGTTAAATTTCAAATATATACTTGTTAGGAAGCAAGTTAGTTTAATTTGAAGCATTTAACACTAATGATTAAAAGGGTAACAAACGATTACCGGTTGGGTAAGGAATGTAATTTCCATAACATACTTGTGGGTCCATGTAAAAAGATTATCCACCCAATATGGGTAAGTTGTTATAGTGACCACATTTAAATATCCATAAAAAAGATCTTGTGTTAGCTTTGAAATTTTGGTTTATGCTGGACCTAATATACTAGTTATTATATAATCGAACTCTTTTGAATGTGACCTTGATGATAATTAGAAATTTCTTTTAAAATCAAAAGAATTGTTAGAGTGCTAGTTTGTTACAAATATATTGAACCACACTTCAACTCTATACACTTACTTGCAATTTGGTTCCTATTTTAATGGCATTCAATATCCATATAGAAAAAATCTTGTGTTATCATTGACATTTAGGTTCTGACATTAAGGTTTTGAGATTAACGTTTTGGTTTAAAGATTTAGTGTGAGATAATAAATTCATTCGTCAAATGATTATGCTGATTACACACCATGATGAAAATGCTTTTTCCTTCCAAATTTATGATGTAGCATCTACTCTTTTTTCTGTGGCAATTTTTTGTCAGTTGGTGAAACTTATTTTCAAAAAATATTATTCTTTCAAATATTCCCTTAAAAAAAATCCAAAATTTGAAATATATATACAGTCACCATGTTGAATCGATACATTGTTCAAGCTTGAGTAGCCTGTATATAAAAATATTTTCATACATTTTCTACTTTGGTGGTTGGTCTATATAGCCAAATGTGGCTACATCTCGCAAGTTGTGGATGATGGCCAATGTGGCAACATCACAAAAAAGAATAAGAGAGAAAAAAAAACACTAAGTCATAGACTACATACCACAAAAGATGTAATGTAAATTGGCAATAAGTTTTTACAAAATTGAGCAAATAGTAAAAAATTTATGAAATGCCCCAATGCACTAAAGACTTGGTCAAAATGTGGTGAAACTTTTTCAGGAAGGAAATTTTTTTTTTAAAAATCTTGAAAAGTTGGAAACAATTTTCAGAAAAAAGGGGAAATTGCAACAACGAAATATTACCAATGATTTTACCTTTGACATGACCAGGATAAAAAAATTGACAAACCAAAAAAAATGCTGATCAGCAATGCTTTTATATTTGACAGATTTCATGATTTTTAGACAAAGGAATTGGGAACATTTTGGAAATATTTTTGTTTCTCTAAAAGAGCAAATTCAAAAAAATTGGGCAAAGTTTTTGATATGACAAAATTGAGCAATAGCTGTTCACCAGCAGTAAAACCAAACGACTTGTACACTTTACCTACTTGTATGGGGAACACAAACCTCTTTGTTTCCTTTGTCCTTCCGTTCCTCTCTCTCTCTCTCTCTCTCTCTCTTCACTCCTTCGTTTGTTTCCCGATCGTCCTTCCTTCCTTGCTCGTCTTACGCTCTTGCCTCCTTGGCTTGTGCTTCCTTTGTCTTTGTCTTTCTCTCTCGACTCTTTTGTTTGTTTCCCGATCTTCTTTCTTTCCTTACAAGTCTTTCGCTAGATTTACCTCCTTTTCTTGCGTTTCCGTATCTTCCTTTCTGATCGTTCAGGGTTTCGTATTTCGCAAAGTCTCTCGAGCTCGTACTTTCTTTTGGTTTCTCACAGATAATTAGTCAAGTTCGCTTCTAAACGATTTGCAACTTGCTTCTCTACTAGTCTTGCTGGAATATCCGTAAGCTTTCGTGTTCATCTCATCGCTGTCAAGTTACTCCCAAACAACAAAGAAACGAGATGGCTCACTCCAACCTCAACAAGCTTCCTGCAGGGCCAGCTAATGAGGGTATGCAAGTAGAAGCCGCAGAGGACCAGAATCCTCCTCCAGTGCTCTCAGCAGCTGAAGGGACTCCCACTAGGTTTCCAATCCCCGGGGCGCCGCAACTGCCGATGGGTCAGATGCCGCCGCCGCCGCCGCCTGACCTGTGTTGGCATGACATTATCCACGCATTGGTGACAATGCCTCCTCTTTATCCTGGAGTAACTCTGCATCCCTACACACGCAGCAACTTGCCGGGGTGGCGCTCAGTACTCAGGTATAAGAATCTAAGATCCCATGTTGCTGCTCATCATCAGATTCTTTGAGAATGGTGGTTGTGAACTCACACTCATGTTCTGTGGAAACTGAATCTCTAAGCTTCAGCTGGAGATCCATGATGCTTCAATATCTGGATGGATTGATTTGTGCTGCAGTGCGTTATACAACATTTCTATAGAGGAATACAACACGCGTCTGGCTGTACAAATGCTTCACAGTCATATTCTGCATGTGCTGGCCACTATTAGACAGCAAGCTGCCCTTGGTAAATACATTTCTTCCTTCAAACCGCAGTGGGTGTATTGTATGTACAAGCTACAGCTCTTAGGGCAGGAGGCCTTTCCAGATATTCATGCTTGTCTTCAGGTTGTGGGTGGTCCATGATGAGATTCTCTATGTAAAACACGGCCAGCAGCTTAAAATGTCAGATTCATAGGTGTGTGACTGAATGCAGATGATCAGGAACTTCTTTTGCTCACATATTCTATATGTTTTGGTGTGGACAGAATATCATGCGGAAACTGCGAACGTTGCAGAAGGAGCAGATGGCACTGTTGTTGAAGCTGGAATCGCAGATGCAATATTGCAGGTGTGAATGCTCATGATTCAATTCATGATTCTCCTCTTCTTCATGTCTTTCGGGTTCGGGATCATAAGCTGATGATTCATGTCTGTGGTTTGTGTATTCAGCTGGAAGATCGCGAAACTCTGCGCCCACATGAAGATGGTCCCAGCAACAACGGGAATGCGTGATTCCACCCAAAAATGTATGCTATATAGTTCATGATGCGAAGGAGTACCCATTCGCTGCAATGCTGGATTTCGGGAAGTGGGCTCTGGGCAGGTCCACATATTGAGGAATTTGTGTCATGACTGATGCAGGTTGGAAAATCATAACATTGGAAAATCTGAAGGAAAACACAGAAAAAACATTTGCAATAAGTAGGTTCTCTGGGAGTGCTGTAGGTCGGTTTCAGAAATATCTCCAAGGGCGAGGGAAGCGTTAACCAGTTGAGAGGTGAATGTTTCATCAGACATTTATCTAGCTAGCTACTAGCTAGAAGATGATTGACATTTGCTCTGGACAGAAAATTTGACTTGGCTTCCAGTTTCTTCATCTTCATTATGTCCAGAAGAAACTCGAGAAAACACATGACTTAAACTGCAGTTGTAATGCAAATCCCCCACTCTACATTTTTAAAATTTTGCAGTGGGAAATGATGGTGATGTTGAACTTGTCGTTGGCCATGATTCTAATCTAGTTAGGTGCAGATCTCAGTTCCATTCTCTTTTTTACTCGTGACTGCAATTTTGTACTAGATTCGAAGAGTCATTGAGCTGAGAAATGAATTTTTCAATAGATCTTTGTCTAGCTAGCTAGGTAAAAGATGATTGACATTTGTCTTGGACAGTTCTGCTTCGACTTGGTTTGCAGCTACGAGACTAGTGATCAGACTTTGCAACAGCTCTGAGATGATTGATCATGCCTCTCGCACAGTAGCTTTCCACTTTCTTCATCTTCCTTATGTGCAGAAGAAACTCAAGAAGACACATGACTCATGACTCATGACTGCAACTGTCATGCAAGCCCCCACAGTTCCACAGGTTGTGAATTTTGCAATGTGAAATGCAGATCGTGATGTTGAACTTCCTCTTTGGCCATGATTCTGATCTAGCTAGCTAGGTGCACAGATCTCAGTTCCATTCCAAATGGTTGTATCAGAGCTTAGAAACTGTATGATCATGTGGATTCTGAGTTTTCTCAATTCTCTGTCGACCCCGGGTGCTTGATCAATCCAGAACATTGAACCAGCAGCTTAATTAGTTAGTCTCCAGCATCTCTGGCTCTCTCTTTCTCAAGTTCTGAACCTCAGGGCACTGATGCACTTTAAGATGAACATCAAAACAAAAAGTTACAGCAGAACATATAACATGCATATATTTGTGTCCCGGACTCCCAGGATGCATATTTTATAGATTTGCAGACCTGCTCCAGCTGGGGATCAATTTTATCACAAGACAGGCATATCGAGTCCCAATAACAACAAGAGTACCAATGACCTAGCTACTGCCGCACTCTAGGTGCAGTTATAAGTAGGATTTGAAGGGTGAACATTAAGAACTTACACAGAGAACTTTGAGATGAAAGTGCAGATGACCCATTTAATCAGACTCCCTTCAGTCTATTCAAAAATTTGATCCATTTTATTTATAATCGACGTACAAGAGACAACTATGGAGCTGCTCTATGAATGAATAAATAGATGGAATGCAGTTGTGAAGATTTTGCAAGATCTAAGTGTGTTTTTTGAGAACCCACTGTCTCATACATGAATGGTCTCCTTATGATAAATAGAGGTGACAAGCCTTACAATTACTATCATACTAGTGGACGTCTTCGTGTGCAGTAATTGTTGGAGTTCATATTGTTGGAAACTTGTTTTGAAAGGGTAGAATGTATCTTTCTGTGCATGCAGATATCATGAGCTACTCAGGTGCTGGCCACACCTGATTGAATCCCTAATCAATGAATTTATTTTCAAACTCGTGTGATCTCTCTCACATGCTGCTGCAAAGATATTCCATATTTACAAGAAATTAGGAGAATTTGAACTCTCATGTGATCTCTCTCACATGCTGCTGCAAAGATAGTCCATCTTTAGAAGAAATTAGGAGAATTTGAACTCTCGTGTGATGATCTCGTAGTCTCACACGTGGAGAAGCTACAAAGATTATCACATTCCATCTTCAGATTTCGAAGTGCAAACTCAATTAATTATGTATTGGGAACGTAACACAGGTGATTTGAAAAGCCATACATGCAATACTAGATCTGTGCAAAGGTGCTGATATTTAACTGAATTTTTGTCATCAATCATGAGCGCTGGCGCTGTTGCTGCTGCACGTGGAATTTTGAGCATTCTGATACTGTTTACGAGCCTGTTCAGTGTTCTCACTTTCTTAACGGAGCCAGGTGGCGACGATCCCTAGGCAGAATTTGACCTAACTAGAGCATTTATCGCAGGGAATCCCTGAAACCGTAGCCTGTAAGCATAAATGTTGCAAAAGCCTCCCTGAGAAAAAAGTTTTCTGACCGTTGTAGGTGCATTAATTTTTTTCGAAAAGGGAACTTGTGACCAAATATTCCATTTTCAGTGGCCCCCCAAAAAAAACTGAGCTCGCCTGATGAGGCTAACCAGGGTTACTTTTAAGGATGTTGTGATCCGGTCAAAGCGGCCATCATCCAGAAAATAATTTAGTCTGGCAAATTTGGGCCATTTTTTCCTTGGAAATTCCTTTGTTGAGGTCGAAATATTACTTTTCAGGTTGAAATTTGGCGAAAATTCGCCAGTGAAGAAAATGCTGAGGCTAGGTTTTCGGTATCCTATGATTGATACTAAGATGCAAGTTTCAAGAAACTTTTTCCGTATGTACGACCCTTATGTGATATGGTAAATTAATACGTGGGCTTAGTCCATGGCTACTGAATATTAATTACACAATCCCTGGGCACATTTCCTGGAGTCCAACTGCAAAAGAGAAAGAAAAATTTGACAACGTGATCTCGATCAGAGCGACTCTTTTATCGCCAACGGAAAATCCAATGCAGTAGGAATCATCATGCAGTTAATCAGGCTATTTCGTGCTCCGTTTTTACGCCAACGCAAAATCTAAATGCAGGCTCCGGAGGTTGAGGACAGTCCTCTTTTTCGCTGCAAAGAGAAAGTCGTCAAACTGGAGCTTCATAAATGGATACTGGTGCTGTCCGGCAAAGGTTGTACGTAGCCTCTCTTTGTAGCATAATTAGTGCACAAACCTTGGACAACAGCTCTTATGCGGGTAACTTCAATTCGCTAATCAATTTGCAAGCTATACCGGCTAATCAGTGCACGTGTAGATTCTGCAATGTAAACCCTATTCGAGTAATATGTACGTAGAGTTCCAATTTCCTAGTAAGTTCTGCACCTGTCGGTAAGGTCACGCGCACCCACGTAGTTATCAATCAATTGGCTAACAATTTTAGATGGCCCCGTTACTATATACGTGCTGCCTCAGGTGCGTTACAGCAATCTACTGTTGTCCTATCATCGTACCAATCGTCCGTGCGTCAGTGCAACTATAACTAACAGATGTGACAGTCTACAGATTGTCTTACCTGTTATCAGCACGTTCGTAGCTTGCTCCTACCGCCGCCTACTGCTGCGAATGGCTAGCAAATGAAATGGATGGACGTACTGCGCAAAGCGTGCAGTTTCAAGATGATGATTGTAGATTACAGCACTAAATTTTGCACTTGAGTCCAGCCCCAAAGAAAAAAATTCTGACAAGTTCCGAAGTTATTTTTGCAATAAAATTTTCGGATTTCTTCTAAAATTTCGGGAATATTTTGGATAAATGTTATTTTTCTAGTGTAAAATTTGCGAATTTTTTTTTCTAATGTTTAAGAAACCGTGCCAAAATTTCGATATTATCACAAAATTGAAAAAAAACCGAGCATACATGTGCCAAGTTCAAAAATGGCCTAGACATCATGTGATGCATGAATTATTGGAGATCATGCTTTTTTTTTTGGCGGGGGGCAAGACTTCAGTTAAAGATATTACCGATTTCTTTCTTTCTGGTCTGCTCTTGAAACTGCTGATCATTTACCATGATACACTTAAACTATATTTCTACCTGCATGCACTAAGGGTGGGGCACGAGCGCATCCATACATGTGGACGCATAGCCGCGATCAATGGATGACAATGGAGAACAATATTCCCATGTGCTGCAGCTCAGTGCCACAGGTTCAATGGAGGTCAAGTCCAACTTATTGAGTGCTACATACTGTAAGTGTCAAGTGCACTCAATAGGAGGAATTTAAGTGCAAACGCAAACTCCAGAGTTCTTAGACATGTCTAGAGAAAATTCCATTCCTTCCTGCAACATCATGAATATGAGTACTCTTCAATTTACCAAAATCATGATCTTCAGATAGTTTTGTTCTTGTGCTTTTCTTAAGAGCACGTACAACAGCAGACCCAACGCAACAAACCATTGGAACCCCCAACTCAAGCTCATTGGCCGAGGGCTGATCTTCACATAGCTTTGAAGATTGGGTTTGTCATACTTTGGAACATAGGCTTGACGTCTCTCATGATTTGGAGATCCCAATATATGCTGCTGCAGCTTCCAATCCATCATACAGAATTAGTTATGGACATTCTTTTCCTCTCTTTTCTTCCAGTGTAGTCAATTCTTTTGTATAAGAAGAAGAGAGTTCACAGTTTATCAACCTTTTTCTCTTTTCTTTTTTTTCATTTTCGTGATGGAGCACTAGTGGTGATCATCCCAAAAAGGATTTAGCATTGATGGAGACAAGTTATAGGAAAACTCTCAAAACAGTAGAAAATCTAGGAGAAAAACCTGACTTAACACTAGGAACCTGTTGGTGAACTCTTTTGTGGGGTGTGATTAAATTTGGGGAGATTTTGAAAAATCTATCAAAATATATTCTTCTTTTAACTTTTTTGGGTGCAGTTTTGCACCAGTTTGTTAGAAAATTAGAGGCTGCAATTAATATAACTTTGTGCACATAAATATTTTGAATTAAAAAAAAACTTCCTTTCAAAATTCTTTGAAACAAAGCCTTGTGCACTGAAATTTTCAAAACAATTTTAGGAAATTAAAATTTTTTTCAGGAAAAATGATAGCATTGATATATTTTGAAATGCAGTTTCTAGACTTAATCAGGATCTCAACGGTTATGTTTGGAGCTACATTTTTTTGGGCTAAATCTAGCGAAATTTCCACATGTGAAGGTCGTTGACTACATATAGACTTGAAACAAAGGTGAAATTTTGGTGTCATTTCATAGCAAAGCTATAGTTTTGTAGAAGTATGGATTTTTAGATCATCATCCATTTAGCTAGATGTAACCTTATGAACATGTCAATGATACCCAAATTGTTGTCTCGGAGGGACACTTAGTGTAAAGTTTGACATCTACATGCGTCAAACAACCATTTTTAGGTGATATTAATTAGATAATTGTCTTGAAACTTTTTCTTTATAAAAATATTATTATCTAATTTTTTAATATATACATATGAAAGCCACCCTATATTTTATTTTAGATTATTACATACCCAATTCGCCCACGACTTTGGCTTCTCCATTGTAATTTCGTCTAAATAATCGGGGTCAATTGGTAAAACGAAAATGGGGCAAATGTATTCAATTGAGTTATAGTGCAATATTTTAATTTTTATTTCACCTTTGTGTCTCCCTAAAAAAGGACAATACACAATTCATCTTGGTGCAAAAACAAATCGACAAATGGGAATTTTGACCCCCACAATTGGTTTATTCATGTGTAGGAAAAGGTCACCATACTCCCCCCTTATTTTTTTGTCAACTAGCTTACATTTGGCAACATCAAATGGTGTAGGTGTTTTGAAGGACAAGGTCCTTGAAATTATCTTCTCCTTCTTCACCTCTACCAAATCCAAAGTTTTTAATGTGTACTAAAATCTTATCACAATGTCACCCTTTTCTATTTTTTTACCTAGTCTTTTTTTATGATGTAAAGACACATTTATGAATGATTATAATGAAATTTACAATTTTAATGGTTTAAAATATAATCCTTTTGAAATTTTTTACAACTTTTGACTCATTATTTTATATGGGGATCAAAATATAAAGTAAACAAGGATTGCAATAAAAATAAGCCCTTTTCGTCCAATGTGATACACCTTAAAAGATTTTCACCCTATTGTCTTTTCCTTTTTGGCTTTCTGGATGAGTTCAACATAGTCATTGAGTTTTCCACATGCACAATAAATAAATGAGATGGTGAGATGGATTTGTTATTGGTGAAAATCCTTTAAGGTGTACCACATAGGACGAAAAGGGCCTAGTCCTTTCTACATTCCTTTCTTACTTTATATTTTGATCTTCATAAAAAATAATGAATCAAAAGTTGTCAAATATTTTAAAAGGACTATATTTTAAACCATGTTACAATTTTAGATTCCATCATAATCATCCATGGGTGAAAGCATGGTAAAGTATACAAAAATAATTGTCAAAAAAATATCAAGTTCAAAAATAGGCAATTTTTCACGAAAACATAATAGTGTATATTCAAATTTAATTTAAATTTCATTTTAAAAATATTGAGCCCTCAATTGGGTTTATTGTAAATCAACTACAAAATTTCAAAAAAATTGGAATAATAAAAGTAGGGAATAAGTAAGTTTGAAATTGACTAATCAATGTGGTGTTCAAACCTACTTTTCATTAGAAAATTTAATGAAATACACATGTATTCATGAAATTATAACATAAAAATCATTGTATATTCAAAGGCCTCACCAAAAAACAAATCTAATTTCTTTTAAGTAAAATATACTTGACACATACTTGAATCAAATGTTACATTGCAAAAAAGTAGGTTTTAAAGCCACTTGAATTTAGAAAAATCTACTTGAAACCTACTTTTATAATGAATTTTTTTAAAATTAATGCATAATAATGAAAAAGTATCTTATTATTTATCATTCAACTAAAAAAATTGAATGTATAACAATTTTGTGGTGGGTTTTAGTCCTATTTTTTGTTCACTTGACAAGTAGACTAATAAGTACTTTTAGTTGTACACTTCATCGTGATTTCACCCCCATAAATTTGTTTTTACATGATAAAAAAGGACTAGGAAAAAAAGACAAGGAAAGGTGACATTGTGACAAAATTTTGGTACACCTTAAAAAATTTAGACCTTCTTCCTTTTTATCCACATCAACTATTGCTTTCATTTCATCCCAATTCCTATGTGAAAGCAAACTATAGGGGTGGGGGCAAAAATGTTGTCACATTATATTGTTTTTTAAGGGTGTCCATGTTTGAACTTCAACCATGGTAATATTGGAGCATGTTTTGCCAAATTTTTTGCATAATATGGTAAATTATAACACAAAGAATTCAATTGCAAAGAATTTTTTTCTAACTTATATTGTGCAATTCCAAAATATATTTGTGGGAAAAAAATGTATGTCACTATCTACTAAAAAATGCAAATATACCCAAAAAATGATTGAAATGATTTTTAGTCTTTATGAAATTTATAATATTTATTAAACATTGTGATTCCATATGATTGAAATAAAGTTTGTGACTCATGTGAAGAGTTTGATAATTATCATATCACAAATGGGTGGTTTTGGAGGCAATGACCGTAAGTATGTGATAAATTAACATTTTGACAAACTATCACTTTCAAATGGAAAATGACAAGATATGTGAAGCGGGTCATTTTAAAATTTTTCATTTCAAACATATTTTGATTAACTAATTCAAACCCAAACCTAATGTAGTCCAAAAACAAAAACATGTTATATTATACTATATATACCATAAATATATTCATTATTCCTTGAATTTAAGTTTTTTTAATTAATTTAATTTTTCCAAATAACATTAAATATCATTAACTTTGTGAAAATCAAAATATCGAGTCTAAACATTAAAAGTGAAACCCAAAATAAATGCAATACATTTTGCAAATATATATTTTACATACATGTTGTGAAAGTGCCCGAAGTGGCCCCCCTATAGTGTGCTTTCACCCTCCCCTTTAGATCTTTCCCTATTAGTTCTATAAGGTTTTTTATGTTGAAGCCCTTTCTTATGGTTATAAACAAGACTAGTTTCATTTAATCTCTTTGGATCAAAAATTAGTCTTGGTAGGGTCTTTTTCTTTAGTGGGTTGAATATATGTGTAACCACCTTTCGCGGATCTCATGTGTACTCTTGCAAGTTTATCACCTTGACTCAGTGAAGGACATCAATTCCACTCCTAATTATAACATGGAATTCAAAAATGGGGTTTGTTGGACTCATCAATTCAATGGCCCATGAGGCAGTGGATGAAACTATCTCCTAGATTCTAAGGTTCCCTTTAGAAATTGCTTCATCCAAACCCACATATGTACCCAAGACCTTGGATACAAAGCTTAAACTTTTAAACTTTTGTAAAACAATTCACATCTAGCTAATTGTTCTTTTTGAAATTTTTCAACATTAATCACAATAAAACCTTTTCAAATTATTGGTACCTAATGCCCACCAAGTTTTTTTATTCCTTTTGATTAAAAGAGCACTTAGCGACCACTAGGTCCCATTTTCTTTTTCATGGACGAGAAGGGCACTTGGTGGCCATCAAGTTGTTTATTCCCTTGTTGTCAATTAATGCAGCATTTAATGGCCATTAGGTGTTTCTTCTTTTTCTTCATCAATGAAAAAGACATTTGACGGACACAATGTGTTTTTTTTACATCATCAATTTTTTTTCTCATTTGCTCTTTACAGATTAGGAGGGCTTGATTACCACCAAGTCCTTTTTTCCTCGTTATTGATTAAAAGGGCACTTGGTGGCCACCATGTGCTTTTTTTTTTTTTGTTGTTGATGAAAATGGCACTTAATAGTCATCAAGTGTTTTTTTTTTCCCTTTGTCAATGAGTATTAACACCTAGTGGTCACCATGTGCCTTTTTTTCTTCTTCGTCAAATTACACTTGGGGGCACCAAGTGCCTTTCTTTTTTCATTGTTGACTAAAAACAAAGCTAGTGGTCACTAGGTTCCATTGTTTCCATTTGTCAACAAAAAGGGCATCTAGTGGGCACTAGGTGCCTTTTTGCATCTTTTTCGACTATAAGAAGTCGTGCATTCCTCAATGATATGGGCATCTAATGGTCATCAGATGTTGTTTGCAATTTTTTAATTGCACTTGGTCACCATTAGGTGCTATTATATTGTATTATCTAAGGTAAAATTATTTAGATTAAATATTGTGTATTGGGAAGGTGGGGGTTCATGAAGTTCTTACATTGTTGGTGATGAGTGTTTTGGACTTGACTAAACTTGTAAGAAACATGAAAATCATTTCATGGTTAATGAATAAAACTTTCCAAAGAATTGGTCATGATGCTAAAAAAATCACTAGTTTTAAAAAATAAAAAATAAAATAAAAATAATTTGCATTGATAGGAGAAAAATGTGTGCTAGCATATAAAGAAATCTAGGCAAAGTGAACTATACAACATAAAAGTTTTAAAAGGTGAAAGTATGCTAAAGTATACCAATTGGTGATCCTTACCAACAAGTAAAAATGGATTTATAATCTTTTGCATTTTAGACATTTTAATTATGCCATAAATTTTGGGATGTACTTATCATATTAGATAAACTATATATGATATTTTTAATGTATGTTATTACTTTGAGATGTGTAACAAATTGATGTAAACCCTAAACCCTAAACCCTACAAATTGATGTAAAACTTAAACTTAAAACACTTGACAAAGTTTTAATAATTTAAACCCTAACTTCAATAAATTGTGTAGTCACAATAGAAGACACATGTCTTTTACAATGCAATGTTGATATATAGAAACACCAAATTAACTTAACAAGGAAATCACAAATACAAAAATAAAAAAGTAATGGGAGCAGAAAAAGTAATTGTACAAATTATTACAACCTTGTAGTAAGTGCATCCTAAAGGTATGTAAATACAAAAGTAGAAAATCTAAATTTATTTACAAGTCATAAATAAACTAAAATGTTGTTGTAATGAATTGTTGAAAACAACTTGATTTTTTCATAATTGCTTGGATCACAACTGTGATGTGGCAAAGAAGAAATGAAAAAGTTGCAATTAACTATGAAATCACAACTTTCAACTTTCAACTCTTTTTTTCTGGCATTAGATACAAAAGCAAAAAACAAATGCGAAGAGTTGAAAGATGAATTTTTTTTCTAGGTAGCTGCATTTTAAAACCAAGTAGTGGATACAGAAGTGAGGAAATCTCATAAAATTCAAGGACAAACCTAGAACAAAACATGAAAAAGAAAGTTTTAAAAGAGTAATATTTTGGGAAAGGAAAAACTTATGCATTTTGTCATGCTTGTTTCTGAATTTGTAACATTTTTACTAAAGAATACAATTGCTCTTGAAGCTTTGAAAAACAAAGCACTTATGAAATTCTTTACATGAACACAATGAAAACACTAAAATTCTAGGTAGACCTCAACACTAAATGTCACAACATTCAGCACTCCAACAACATAGTCAATGTGATACATTTCTTGAACTTTTTGCCTCTAGTTTGTGCACATTAGTTCAATGGGAAAGTAGTGAAACTTCATATTCCAATATCCTAATACATAGTTTCCCTTGCAAAATTTACAACAACTACAAGTTTCAAAGTTTTTTTCATGGTGCAACCTTTAAATCTAATGATGCACAATTTGTAAAATATATAAATACTACATAGTCTATAAGAGAAAGCTATCTTTAGGTGTAGTTTAATGACCATCCTAGGGTTCATGTTGAATCTTAATTGTGGCCTTTTACCATATCATGGTTTAAAACATTTGTTTGCACAAGGGTTGCTAGGGAAAGAACAAATTTAATCAAATGTTCACAGTAACTTATGTTCTTGGTGTGTTTGGTGGGGTGGGCACCTTTACAACCATGGCAATTTGAAGTTCCAATTTTTTTTTAAAACTTCTACAAGGATAATTGTGAATAATATGTGAAAATTCAAGAAAGAGTCCACAAGTTTTCTAAAATATAGAGGCTAACTATAATTTGTTCTAAAACATGCAAACTTTGCAATTTGATCTATTGCAGAAATGACCTTCTCATTCATTTTTCCTTCAGGCCATCTAAGTTCCAATCTTCAAAGATTTCTCTTTGAATTTTCCTGTGTTATAATTTCTTCATTTTTTGTTTATGATTTCCTATTTTCACACTTGATTTGGATAGTTCCAAATTCCCATTTTTGCACACTTCCTCTCATGAAGGTGCAAAACTCAAGTGAAATGTACAGAATTTAACTGCACTAACTAATAGGACACAAAGAAGGAGCTTGAGTTGTGCAACATGATATATACCATAATATGTCCATCTACAATTGCAATTGGAGTTTAGAATCCAGATATTGTTTTCTGCAATCAATAGACCCTAAATTAATGTATCATGTTATGTATGTCCATTGTCCTCATAAGGTCCATCATTTGGGAAATCTATTGTATCTTGTGGCACTATGCAAC
>Ga0209208_10001991_pt1 | contig 29136 bp, 16 predicted proteins | sample S1TSphfallax_3_FD_187694 | JGI IMG/M metagenome (GOLD analysis project Ga0209208, IMG submission 187694) | Host-associated microbial communities from peat moss isolated from Minnesota, USA - S1T2_Fd - Sphagnum fallax MG (SPAdes) (version 2) | ecosystem: Host-associated > Plants > Peat moss >...
AAATTATGTTCTATGGTTTTTTTGTGTTTTGGTCATCTAGGGTAGCTACCCATACTAAAGATATTTTCAACCCATGTGTTTAATTTTTAAAATTCTTATGGGATTTCATGTGTTTTGATTTTATTTTTTTGCACCTTTGTGGAGAATTGATATTTATGAAAAGCCTAGTAATTGTATGAAATTATAGAGCAAAAATTATCTTCTTTGAATTTCTTGTTCTAAATGAAGAATCTTCAACCATTCACATAAAAATAATTCATTGAAGATAATCTATAATAAGCTTAGATAACTTTAATCATACAACATCAACAACTTTTGCTTATGAGAGTCTCACAACTACCAACATACCATATTAAGCATGCAATCTATGTGATTCATTCAATTCTTTTGGAAATATATTGGAAATTTAAATGACCTTCAAACCAAATATTACTCATCATGGCTTCATACACTATTTCTGTGAGGTTGTGCAAATCATGGACATAACTACATTAGTCCAGAACTTGTGTTTAAAGCACATCACATTTTTTCTTTTTGATGCATCCCCTCCATTTCTTTGAATTTCAATTTGTATTGAAATCCCAAGTTTTGCTAACAAGATGTTAAACCTCAAGACTAGCATGTAACCCATGGCATTCCCATGGTCCCCTTTAGCAACACATTTGGTAATGTCTTACCATGGCCTCCACATGACCAACCAAGGTGATTGTTAATGTGAACATTTCGTTCACTTGATATCATATTTGAAAACCTTTTGGTTGGAGCTAGAATCCAATTTGCTTCGGCTATGTTAAAAATAAATTTTTGGTGACCAATATTGTAAGCTATTAAATTTTGGTAAAAGTGTCACAAATTTTTAATAAAATAAAAAACTAGTCACAACATAGTTGTAACGAGGTTTCAATATAGTTGCAAGAAAAAAACATTAAAGTTAAAATATAGTGAAAAACATATGTAATATTTTACCTATCATTTTTCATTTTTCATCCATTCAAAATGACATGGTCCACTAAATTAATCAAGTGGTTGACATGATGTAGCATGGTTCATAATCTCAAGCTTATCCTTATTAGTTGATTCTACAAATGTGACCCAATTGACCTTGAACCCTTTTTTCTTAGTAATAATCCTTGCTTTATTCCCGTGCCCTCTTTAATATATCACATTATTCAACTATTTTATTATTGTAAATTTTATTTAAGGTGGATAGCTTTCAACCTTGAATTTGAACCCATTGTGTCTTTTCCTGGGACCCTAGAGTTTGATGTGTTTTGCCTATGTGCATCAATCTGGGACTTTCTTGGATCCAATCCTTCCTCACAAAATCCCAGCACAAAGGTGAAATATTTGAAAGACAAGACTCGACCTTCACCTTGATTGAGAACAATCTCACACAAACTTCAAGTTTGCTTCAATGGGTTTTTCAAGCTTGCCAAAAGTAACATTACTTGGTTCCATGCTTGAGTTGAAACTCTTGTAAACTAGCAACCTTCATGGTATAATGGCACAAATTACTCACCATTGCAAGATCCAAGTTCCTAGATACAAAACCAAATTGCTCAAACCTACAAAATGCACCACAATGAAACCGTAATGAGGGAACTTGGAAATCACAAGCAACAAAAAGCAATCAACTAATCCTTAGGGTTTTACATACCCAATTTCACACAAGAGAGCTTGAAATTTTAGAGCTCCAAGATGCACTACGAACACAACAAAACTGGGAGGCAGCCACTAGTAGTTGCTGTGGCAAATAGATTTGACCAATTAATGATACTCAACACAATCAAAGATGACAACCTTAACACAAGGTGGTAGCCCACCTCAAATGTCTATTTTGCAATAGCCCTCATCCAAAGGCATTAATAATCACATAAAGAATTCGATAAAATGATACATTCACTTCCCTCTCACACTTGACGGCCTCCCACAACAATAAGCCCACAATTGTATTGAAGTGCCAAAATCCTCTAGTGTATCTTGAAAGCATGTTAACTTGAGCAGAATTTTCCTTTGCCAAGGGGGCATGACATTTTCAAAAGTGGAATGCTCACTCTGGAGAGCATTTCATTTGTATTCTTGTTTCCGTATCATGGAAAAAATCATTTAAAATTTTATTTTATTTTTTTTGCTGCTGCTTTATGTTGATTAATGCCCAAGGAGCCGGGTGTTCCCAAAATTAGTGCCCCTTGACACCAAGGGGTGCTTATTTCCAGGAAACCCCACTCCTCAGCCATTACCCTACCTATAAACCCTAAACCCCACAACAGAACTGCTTTCCCAAGACATTTCAAAATACTTTTGATTTAAAACTGTTAAATGAACAGTTCATTGCTCTCAAACCCAATATAACGGCCAGAATCGTATCGGAAAATGGTGCCCGTCCGATGAAGAAATCGATGACCGTCGATTGAGCACTCCGGTTCAAGCTTGAGAAGCCCGTTTAGTTCCAAACCTGCCTTGTTATAGAACTCCCTCGGCGCCGCATGCAAAGCGGACTTGCTTTGTTGTTGTTGGTGTTGTTGTTGTTGCAGGATTGATTTGCAGGAGTGCGTTGAACCCACACAATTGTTTGTAGTCCCTTGGGTCTGGATGCAGGCATTGTAGGTCATGAGTTCGAATGAGGAATTCCACGTCCAATCTAATCAAATTTGTTTCTATTGTAAGCAAGCTGGTAGACTTGTGCGAGGTTCTTAAATGGACTCATGAGGAACAGACTCGTTAATACATGTTTTGAGTATCGAAGCTGGTGTAGCGAGACTTGATCTCTTTCTTTCTCTTACTTATAGATTCAGTATGGGAAGATGAATAATTTTGATCTTCCTGCAATTTGGCTCAGTTCTTTTGTGATGATCCCTGCAGAAGAGATTTAAGCTCACCTGTGAGATTTTGAGATTCGTCGTAGATATAGGTAAGATTGGATCAACAGCTAGAGCTCCCATGGCAGTGGTAGATCACCAGCTTCAATTGAGTTCAGGCCGATCGGATCACGACCACGGCATGAGACTTAGATCACCTGCAGTAGACATTGCAGCTGCATCGCCTGGGCAAATGCAGCAGCATGGGTCGCGCAGGCCAAGAACCGGCCACAGTACGTCTAGTTTATCGAAAAGTTCCACATCCCGCGTAGTACTGCAGAAGACTCAACCGCGGCGGCCTGGGACTCTGCACCATGCAGCGGCAGTAACGGTAAAGTCTCATGCAGCTGCTCATGGGCCTGGCCTGGCTGCGATGATGCAGCAGCAGCAATATCAGGGCGGAATGTCGACAGCGGCCATGAGCAGCTGGAGCAAGCCGGGAACGTGGTATCTGCTGAATCTCAAGACCATGAAGCCCGTGAAGAGCTATGAGCAACTCTCCCGCATCATGCAGAACCTGGGTTGGTCTTTCTATGTCACTCCCCAGCGAGACTTATGGTGCACATGGAGAGCCTGTCACGAAGCTGATGTTCAACACGCCTGTCTCCCATACCCTGATATTGGTACTGTACCCATTCTCTCGTGACTCTTCTACTTACGAGATTTCCTTGATTTCTATTTCCCTTCAAGAATCCTTTGTAGTTCTCATCTTTCATCATGCTGCAAATCGGCCGCACAAGAGTGAGGCTCAAGATCAATGCAGAGAAAGAACAATACAATTGGCCATCAAGATTCATTCTCGGAAGATCTGTGAAAATGAAACCTGTAGGAATTAAAATTGCGAATGCTGTTGTTGTTACAGGGGCTGCGACCAGGATAGAGCTGAAGCGGTTTGTAAGGCGACTCGAGTATGCAGGTCTTGTTGGCGTCTTTGATGTGGAGGCAGGAGCATTGTCAGCAGCTCGTGGGTCACGACTCAGAGAGGATATCAAAGCTGGAAACGTTCAAGTATCGCTGGCTGTGAAGGGTACCAATCGGCGGATCGAGACCTTCAAGGATCTTGCCGAGGTAAGCCCAATCGGATGATCTCTCGGGTCCATGAATATATTTTTTTCAATCTTAAGTTCGAGCTGGTGGTACAAGTTTGCGTGCAGCAGACGTGCATCCATCATGTGCAGCATGCATGATGGGTTGCGGCGCTGATTCTTTCTGTTGCATGATTGTTGCGAACAAACTGCAGGCACTGGTTGGGAGAGGATGGAGACGGGTGAGTGACAATCACTTCTACAGGTTCGAGAGCAGCCCTGTTACGCCCATATGCCATGTGATCTCTGTCATCCACTTGCCTCTCCTGCGAAGCTTCCGGCAAGTGTGTTTGGAGGATCTGGAGAGCATCGTTCGCTTAACTGGATCTCTTTTCTACCTCCGCTTCAACAATGCTCTCACCATGGACCCAGCTACCCTCTCAGCTCTACAGGTCTCGGAACTTCTCATGTCCTCACTAATCTTGAGCAGTTTCTCTAGATACTAGTGATCACTGCAGGGCCGCAAGAAATTTCCATTTTCGTCTACAATTGTTCTCGAATTACGACGGCATTTCCTTGATATGGATCAGCAGTAGAAGATGATGACAATCAGAAGGTAAAAATAATTCCTCAATCTCATTGTCTGTGATGTATCATGCGCAGATTCACAAGAAAGGAGTAGAATGTGAGGAGACCAGCGGCTTGGATCATGAATCGAGGAAAAAGGCATTGACCGGGGACGATCTTCGTCTATGGTCACGCATCACAAGAATGTTGAAGAAGTACGGTACCACCATCAACAGCAAGAATTCGCCATCTACTTTGTGTATCCTGCTTGCGCACAAACACAAGACTAGTAGTGGTCATTCAGCAAGGAACGGTCTGCAAGCTCATCAGAGTCTAAACACAAACGGTGAAGGGGTACTAGCTGTCGAACAACATGCAGGAAAAGGAGAGCAGGAGACTTTTGTAGACGAAGCTGGGCTTGTTCAAAAAGAAGTAGTACCCACTCCTTCTTCTGCTGCAACTCCTCATGTAAATTGGCTGTCGTCACGCATCACAAGAATGGTGAGGAAGAAGAAGACGAAGACTTACGGCCGTAGTACTACTGCAATGACAACCAACCCATCATCCTTTTGTGTAAAGCTCAAGCATCACAAAAAGGTTGGAGTGGAAGAGGAGGAGGGAGAGGAGGAATCTGAAGCGATGCAAGTAGAGACTCAGAACAACAAAAGCTGAAGAAGAATGTCAGGTCAGTGTGAGCATGTCAGAGTCTGTTGCAGATCATCAGTTGAGAGCCTGACTGAGAAGAGTTCCAGTTCATACATAACAGTTACTGTTTATGATGGAGATTCAACTGTTGCACAAAATTAATTATCTCTACAAATTTATTCTTTTCTAAAAAGCACCTGCAGTTACACAGGAATTGAATCATAAGATAGAGGGAGGGGGAGTGGCCTGGGGTTCAGGATAGATTAAACTATTGTAACATAAGATTTTTGAGGTGGAGCAAATTTTAGACCCTCCAGCCATGTTCAAATCTCTACTTGTTTCAAATATGCAGAGATGGTTTCACTCCAGCAGCTATAGTTTTTATATGATATCTATCTTCTCCTGGAACTTCCAAGTGTGTACAGGTGTTTCTTTCCTTTTTTTTCTATTTGAACTGGATGCACCCAAATCAGACATAATTTGGGTTTTTCTCACATATCCCTAAGTTATTATCATACCTGGGTTTCTCTCTTCTTGGTGTAATTGAAACCTGCGCAACCTCTAGAATGCTTGATCTTTTTTTCTTTTGCTGTGATGGTGTCTAGAGACACTCATTTCAATCATCAAACATGGTTTATTACTCTTGAAGCTTCAAAAATTTGCCATACACATGTATATTTATGTTCATGAGTCTTGATGATTGTGTTTTGGGTTGGCAATTGGCATACAGAGAAACATTGGTCACAGTGAGCAACAAATTTTATCAGATTCATCACTTTTGTCTGATTTTGGGCTGTTTTGACTGATATATATGACAGTCTGAAAAGCAAAGATTTGTCTCTGGACATAGAAAGACTTCTTAATTCTTTGGACCTCATTCAAAACTCTTTCCAAGAGAAAGTCACAGACATTGTGGATTTCTTCTCAAATGATCAACCTGATACATACAACTTTGGGCATATAGTACTTTTCTGCATATAACCACACCTCTCTCATTTACAATGCCAGTTTAGGCTACCAAACCCCTTGACTGCAATGGAGTATGAAAACAATCTGATCACAAGGCTAAAACTACATGAAGTATCAATGAATTGAAAATGTGTGAGTATCAATTAGTATCAACCTTACAAATTGTTCTTTTGTATGTGATCTCAATGATGCAGTGGCAAATTATGGTCTAGGGTGGCAGATTATGTCATTTTCTTGATCACATTATATGACATAGTACTCTTGTGATTATGATCACTTGTAATAATGACCAAAATGCGTCAATTGAACATTATTTTTTTTCAAATTATTGTCCCAGACCTTAATCATATGGAATTGTCTCACCCTTGCCTATTATGTTCAATATTGCTTGGAGATGGTATCTTGTGTAGACTATAATCGGTAGAGGCATTTCAATGCTCACATATAAATGAATGGTGGATAGGATATGATGACAAATCTTAGGTTCAAGAACTTCTAAATCTTGTCTATACCAAAGAAAATTAAAAAGAAAGAGTGTAAGAAGTTTTTCTAAGAATATTTCGAGCATTGGGGTGAGATTTCATTATTATAATTCATGGTTTTTTTATTGGATTTTTTAGTCAAAAAATATTCAAAAATGCCATGTGTCAAAAAAATCATCCAATCTATTTAGACAAGTTGTTTTGACCATTTCTAGCGCAATCAAACAATCAAATTGAATTTCATCATTTTAATTAATAAAGTGATTAACAAAATAACATTTTATTTGACTTGTAGATAGTGGATCATTTGACTAGGTCGATTTTTAAATTATTTTTTGGATTATTATTTTTTAAATAATAAGTAGCTACATAGTAATAAATTTAGGTAGGTAAAAAAAAACATTTAGGTAGGTTGATGTTCGCTTAACCTATCCTAGCTTACCTAAGCTATTTAACCTACTTAACCTAACTTCATTTGATCGAACTATCTAAATGTTCAACTTGACTAAAGATCATTGGCCATTTTGACTAAATATTCAACTTGATTAAAAATCATTGATCATTTTAATTAATTGGTCAACTTGATTAAAAATCATTGATCATTTTGAATAAATGTTCAACTTGAATAAAAATCATTGACCATTTTAATTAACTATTCAACTTGATTAAAAACTATTGACCATTTTAACTAAATGTTCAACTTAATTGAAAATCATTGACCATTTTAATCAATTGTTCAATTTGATTAAAGACCATTGGTTATTTTGACTAAGGTTATGCAACTTGACTATGTGTATTTAGTTAAATAAATCACTATAGTTAAGTTGATTAATCAACAAATACATGTGTCATTCAAGCTCTTGGACTTTAGTCAAAATGTACATGTCACCTAATCAAAATGACAAGTTAATCAATTTGAATTTCTTAAAAAGTGATGATTTGTAATAATGTTTGCAAAGTTGAAAGAGGCAACAAATTATGAAAGGATAAGGTATGTTTAATGAAAGAAGAAGTTGAAAAAGAATTGTTTTGTAGCAACGTGAGATACCTAAGTTGATTTTATTGAGTGGTCATGACCAAATTATACCTTACTAGCTAAATGAATAAAGTCGCACAAAGTCATTCAACAAAATTCATCAAGTGTTGTAACTTGCTTTAGCCATGAGAGAGTTGTTTCCATTAGAGTTTTTGAGTGGATCTGAAAAACTTCATGTTCTACATTCATCAGGTCTAATCAGCAAGAGAGTGAGATCTGTAAAAGTACAACAGCAGAAAAAAAAAATTACTACTTGGATTAAAATAGCTTACAGAGTGGGGCATGATGAGAGTCTGATCCTGAAAACATTCTTATAAAAAATGAAGCAAGAAACAAGTGTGTGCTTAGCATGTTGATCTGTGTGTTTTAATGCTTTCCCAGAGTTTATTTGTCCTGATCTTGTGCTGAAAGCAAACCAAACACATTCTATTTTCATGACTAACATTCAATCATACCCATTGGTATAGACACTATCATGCATGTTCAATTACAGCCATGTTGTATCTCCTTATGGTTGACCATTGGCATATACACTGTCCATCTTGTAGCGGCTTTCCAAGCAGAACTTGAAGCTGCAGTCACGTAGTTCTATTTGTTTCTATTAGCAACTTGTGATTGCAGTCATGGGGAGTGGGGAGTACAAAGGTTCAGTATAGACAGAACAGATACCCTCTCTCAGATTTACTTTGGGCCACCATACTTTCCCAGCCTTGATGATGCCAAGACATTATGCAATACTACTATTCCAGAACTTGAGGAGGGGGAAACTATGAGAGACAGCTGGTGGCTAAGAAGGCTTGTGTGGACCAAATGGACAAACTGTCCAGCATCACCAGCAGCAGTAGTGGTCATAGCTCAAGGGCTCTGATGAGGAAATGGTTTCCAAGGTACATCCCTAGTTATTCCACACTTCTGTGTGCAAAATGATGACAGTCTTTGTGATTCTACATGCAGGGTATCCAAGAATTTCATCAGTACACTCACAGATTTCAGCCTTAAGTCTCACACACACTGTTCATGTTGGAATACTTCACATTTGAGCCCCATTCAGTACTTGAACCATGGGAGTACAAAACAGCTTCAGTGTCATAGAGAACCGTTCAGCCATGTGTATACTGTGCATTGCTGAACACATGTATTTAGTGTTAAAGATCAGCATTAGGGTTTATGGAATTTCTAGGCTGAAGTTAGGAGTTGTTTGAATGGTGCTTCACAACTATACAATTAAGTCCATTGCTGGATGCAGGAAATTTTAGGTTCTTTCGAGAAGAATTACTTCCTCCTGAATACTTGACGACTTTCAACTCTTGCATCCTTGAACGTCTAGCTTTTGAAAATGTATGCAGTTTTCTTCCCGTAGTCATTTTATAGCCTTCCATAGAGAAGCCACTAATTTTGCTGTTACACTTTCTACAGACCTGTATCTGAATGAATCTTGACATGGCCTTGGCAACAGAGTGGGGATGCCTTGCTTGCCATATGGGGATTAAGTGCTTTCACCCAACTTCATTTTAGGGCTTTAGGTATTCATTTCTGTCTAGAAATGAAATTATTCACATTTTTTTCCATGTAGACATTCAACTCCTAGTACAGACCATGGTTCACTAGTCAAGCATGCAAGTGGATTCTGGAGGGCACAAGGCAGGGTGGTTTTTTTGTCAATTTTGTGATATTGAAAATTTGGCGAATTTTTCCCAAAAAAAAACTGGTAAAGGAGGTCCTAATTCAGAGTATTGCATCCAGCAAAAAATTACTCAAACAAAAAAATGTCAAATATTGCTGAGCCAAAAGGATGGGTAGTTCGGTGGTGAGTTGTAACAGATGATCCAAGTACATTTGCTTAGAAGTGGGGAGGAGTTGTTGCATCATAGAGAAATCAACTTGAAAGTACCAAATTTGAATTGCCAAAAAGTCTTGCAATCTGAAGAGAGGGAAAAGTTTTGGCAATGTGCACACAGTCTCTAACTGGGAAAAAAACATCAATCAATCACCACCCAAAGTCCTAAATTGTGCGCAGCTACCCACCTATTTTCAATGCATTTACAATAGCCATGAAAGCAGACGGCCAGGTTGAATTTTGTCTATGGTATTCTTCCTAGCCATTTTGTGGGAAATTCTCCTCTCAACTCTGCAGCAAATTTCATAGACTACTCACATGATTGACTGATCATCTGAAGTGCCTCAGATTTGTTTTGTCTTGTTTTGATTTTTTTTGGGGTTTTTTTCTAGCCCTCAAATCCTTTGCCTAAAACCCTTAAATGTATATACATGGTTGTGCAGCTGCTTGCGTTGCGTTGTTCTAGGGTTCGTCATTCGATGCCTTTTTTTTCCTCGTTCACGAGCTTCTCCTCCGCGCTAGGTCCAAGAATTCCGACTCCATTCGTTTTGTTGCTCTCTGATGCGTTCGCTTCTTCTTCTCCTCCTGCTGCTGCTGTAGCATTCTTGTGATGCGTGAGCTGTAGACAAAAAGGTGATGAGCTACGGACTGTAATGGTGCTGTACTTCTTCACCAATCTTGTGATCCTTGAGGATTGCCAAACATGACGAGTTGCAATTGCTACTCTTGCTGCTGCTGATGTACCAACATCCTTTTTCCCTTTTACATGATCCACAAAGTACTCCCCTCCTCCTCCTCCTCCTCCTCCTCCACCTGCTGATCCTGCAGCTCCAACTAATTCTTCTCCACTGATTTTGTTGCTCTGGATATCTTGCAGCTTCACAGTTGCTTCTTCTTCACCATTAGACTTGTGACTGGGGCGTAGCTGGATACACAAAGTAGATGGCGAGTTGCTGCTGGTAATGGTGGTACCGTACTTCTTCAACATTCTTGTGATGCGTGACCATAGACGAAGATCGTCCCTGATCAATGCCTTTTTCCCCGAGACATCGTCCAAACTGCTGGCCTCCTCACCTTCTACTCCTTTCTTGTGAATCTGCGCGTGATACATCACAGACAAAGAGATTGAGGAATATTTTTTTCCTTCTGGTTGTCATCATCGTATACTGCTGATCCATATCAAGGAAATGCTATCGTTAATCGAGAACAGTTGTATACGAAAATGGAAATTTCTCACGGCCCTGCAGTGATCACAAGTATCTATAGAAGCAGCTCAAGATCATTGAGGACATGAGAAGTTCCGAGACCTGTAGAGCTGAGAGGGTAGCTGGGTCCATGGTGAGAGCATTGTTGAAGCGGAGGTAGAAAAGAGATCCAGTTAAGCGAACGATGCTCTCCAGATCCTCCAAACACACTTGCCGGAAGCTTCGCAGGAGAGGCAAGTGGATGACAGAGATCACATGGCAGATGGGCGTAACAGGGCTGCTCTCGAACCTGTAGAAGTGATTGTCACTCACTCGTCTCCATCCTTTCCCAACCAGTGCCTGCAGTTTGTTCACAACAATCATGCAACCCATCATCATGTATCACAAGGATCCGACTCTGTTGCACGCAACTTGCAAGTACCACAATCTCGAGCTTACTGAAAACAAAAGAAGATGCACTCGAGAGATCATCCGATTGGGCCTACCTCGGCAAGATCCTTGAATGTCTCTATCCGCCGATCGGTACCCTTCACAGTAAGCGATACTTGAACGTTTCCGGCTTTGATGTCCTCGCTCAGCCGTGAGGCAGCTGCTGGCAATTCTCCCGCCTCCACACCAAGGATACCCACAAGACCTGCGTACTCCAGTTTCCTTACAAATCGATTCAGCTCTGCTCTGGTCGCAGATCCTGTTACAGTGAAAACCCCCAAATCTCTCCCTCAGATTTCTTCCCTAAACCCATGAACATGTGTACATGAGCCAGTCTCTGCATTCTTCACGAGCCTCAATGTAACGACATGCATGACCAGGAACATCTAGAACTCTTACAAAGGAAAAGCAAATGGGTCTTGGGGAAAGTTCAGCAGAGTGTGATCAGTCTGGTAGGGGAAGTGCTAGCGGCTACGTGTACCGATATCAGGGTATGGGAGACAGGCGTGCTGAACATCAGCCTGGTGACAAGTCCCCCATGTACACCACAAGTCTCGCTGTGGAGTCACATAGAAAGACCAACCCAGGTTCTGCATGATGCGGGAGAGCTGCTCATAATTCTTCACGGGCTTCATGGTCTTGAGATTCACCAGATGCCACATTGAATCCGGCTTGCTCCATGTCGACGACAATATTTCGCCTGCATGCTGCAGTGCGCCAGGACTAGTTGCTGCTGTTACCGTCAATGCGTGAGTCCTAGCTGCTGGCCGCCCGCCGCGAGTCTGTAATACCGAAATCGAGCTTTTCGACAATGCTGTAGTAGTACTGTGCGTAATCCCCGGTGATCTACTCCATGTCGACGTTCCGCCATGCTGCTGCACCGATCCACGAGAAACGGTCGCTGCGACCATTACAGCATGATTCTCTGACCGCCGAGTCTCCACCGACTTGATCGAGCTTCTCGACAATGCAGGATTATTGTTCACCGGCGATGATCTGATTCTGATGTCTTGCTGATGCTCCAATGGACCAGAATTCATTGTCATGTCTAATGCCATGATATTGCTGAGCTCCGATGTTTGTCAGCTACAGAAGCTGCTCTCACAATCTCGCGAAAATCTCTGCACTGGTCAACCGAAGTTCGTCTTTATCAGCTACTTCTCTGAGAATCTCACGAAAATCTTAGGAACCTGGCAAGTCAAGTTTGTCAGCTACTGATCTCAAAATCTCCCGAGAATCTCACCAACCCAAGTCTCTCTGCGATTGATCAGATAACTGAAAATTTTAGCAGATCAAATTTGACATTGTCCCAATCTAAAGATGGAAAAGAAAAACAGCTACTCGTTCTACGCGACGAGTCTAGTGTCTCCTCAAGAATGAATCTCCAGCGAGAGTCTATGGTAGGGACTCTAGTTGTTTCAAACAGAGTTTTTGGAATTCCTCTAAAACCTCGCGCTAATATCCAGAAACTCAGACACACAAGACTACAAAATTATGGAACTTTGAAATCCTGCAAATCGCTGCTGAAATCACTCCTGCAACGACGACGACGACGACGACGGATTTGGGAGGAAATCGAGAGTGTCTTGCTTTGCATGTGGCGCAGGGGACTCGGGAGGTCGCAGTTTTCGAACTCTTACGGACTTCCGGGTTGAGGGTCGGGTAAGCGAGAGAGATCGCTGAGAAATCGACGGTCATTTGATTGTGCATCGGACGGCCATCATTCTCCAAGACTTTTCTCGCTGTTACTTTTGGTAGAGAGCTCGAATCTAAAATTGATATTTTTTTCCAAAAACATTTTTAAAACAATTTTCACTGATCTAAATTTAAAAATAAGATTAAACAAATTGGTGTTAATGGAAACAGGTTTTTTTTCTTTTCCAAGTTTCCAAATTTTATTCTGTGAAAAAGGTATGTAATATATATGGCAGGTTTGAGTTTAATATAAATGCATCATAATTAGTTTATTTTCTTTTGTTCTTCTTTCTTATATTGATAAAGCTTGGAATCTGGTTTTTTTGTTTCAACTTTTGATATAGAAATTTTGACAAATGTTTCAAAAAAATTGGACAAATTAATCAAATTTACACTAAAAAAAAAATTCAAAAAATCTCGCAATATTTTTTATACAACATCAAATTTGGCTTCCTCATGTTACTACAAAGGCTGAAATTTTGAGCCCATTAAGGGATGTTAAGTTGAGTCTCAAGCAACATATAGTTTATGATATGAGAATAAGAAAATTTATAAATGTTAGACAACTATATGAATATAAGTAATGAAGGGGTCAATATTAGAATTTTGATATAATATGAAAAGCACAATATATCTTAAAATATCGTCAATAAAATTTTTTTAGTGTAAATTCAACTATTATCTCTATTTTCTATTTCTCAAATTCTCAATATCACAAAATTGACTCAAAAGATAGTCATTATAATCAATGTTATGGCCACAAATATCAAAGACATGATATAATCACATCTATCATGTCAAGAGATGTTTTAGATATAACCAAAATATCTCATAGTTCCAAACTTTGTATGTAAGTGCTAAAGAATGGGCTCCTTTCTGCCCCATTCTGGAATGTAGGCACCCCCAGAACTTGAACACTCCTACACACCATCAAGAGGTAGTAAGGTAAGAAGGTGCCCATTCCTTGGCAGTATGGAATTACTTAGTACTTTGGAGATTTTTTTTTAACTTTTAGAAATATTTGGAATTTTCTTTGGATCCCATGTTTTCAGAAAATAAAGCAATTTTTTTTTAAGTAAATAAGTTGAATATTTATCAATTTCCAAAATTACCATATTTTTCAAAGGATTGAAATTAACATCATCCCATTTATGATGAGGTAGACAAAGTAATACCTTCTGAAGGCAAGGGGTACACCCACCCCCTCCCTCAGAGGTTTCTTTCATGTAGCCAAGGCTACAATATAGCCAGAAGGTAAGAATACCGAAAGGAATAATGCAATTTTATTTTTGTAGCTGGGCAATTTATCTCTAGGCATTTTCAAAATGGTGACAAAATTCCACACTCTTAGTTGGCTTCTTCAATGTGTAGGTCTTGAAGTACCTACTAGCCTATGTCCATTTGGAAGCTAGTTCATCATTCAATTGATGTACCTTTCTTCTCAGGGCCACTTTAGACAAGGGTCCAGGGACCAATTTGAAGCAAATCCTTAAACTGGACCTTTCTTCATGTCAAAAAAAGAACACTTTTCTCTAATGAGTGTGTCTAAAAGCTATGGGACCAATTCCAGGGTTCAATACCAAAAATGTGTGATTGGCATGTGAGAGGATTAGGTTAACCTTTGATTTGTTTTTTTTTGTTTTTCTTTTTTTTCTTAGAACTCTTACTCCACATAATGGATGCGTGCAGGCACAAAATATGACAACTCCCTCTTTTCGTAGTGCTTTTCTTTGGTTTAGGCATCTTTTGTAAATTCAAATCATCTTCCACTTGTGAAAATTGATGTTTCAACTTTTCACATTTTGCCCCACTTTTTTATTCCCTTTTCATTTCATACACTTGAAAAAACAAAAAATGCATTGCTTCCAACAATTACTATGTGAGGATCCACAAAATTGACTATGTCAATTTTAGAAATGGTCAAATGGGGGAGCTACAACAATATCTTCAATCTTCAATCCACAACATGTCTTCCATTCTCACAGAATTTGAACAACAAAGGTAAAAGAAAACAATGAGAAAAAAAAAAACAAAAAAATGAACAACCTTGGAGCCTATCTTACACATTGATTCTCCAAACCATGAGCTCTCCTTGAAGCTAAAAAAAACATTTTAATCCAGACTAATTGATTTTTCCTCCAAAATGATGCCATGTAAACTAAATAACAATTTGATTTGTCTTGGTCCTAGATCCTTGTCTAAAGGCCTTGGAACCAATTGAAAGCTCTTAACGAATAAGAATGCTTAATTTTATTGAACCCTACTCCTTGGACCCTTGTCTAAAGTGGGACTCATTTTAATGTTCTCAAAAATTGTAGAATAGCAAAATAGCAATTTGGCCTTTGCAATTTTGCAAAGTGGACTTTATAAACAGGTTGGTACCTAAAGTGAACTTGGTGAAATGCCATTGTTGATTTCTTTGTGTGATGACTTCCGAGAGCTCTCTATTATAACTATCAATGAAAACCAACACTTGATGAATCCTCCAAGTTACATACCTGCATCACTATGCTTCAACATTTAATGATCTCCAAAGCAGCCAGAACCAAAACCCACATTGGTACTTTACCTTGTTGAGTGAGGCATCTTAGGGCTCATATTAAGCCCAAAAAATGTTAGATTTGAACTCTGAGACTCTGGTATAGTAGTGTTGGGCGGTTCTCTAGATTTTTTAAGAACCGTGGGGTCTGAGTATTAAAATGTTTTGAAAGACCCAACCTGGTTCCTTTTTATTTATTTTATTTTTCATCTTTTAAAAACCCGAGCAAAGTTTCAAAAAATTGCAAAAACTAATTTCATCTGGGTTTCAAAGCATTGGTTCTCACACATTTTATACTAGTTGATTTGCAAAGCCAATTTTCACATAGTGGTTATTATAAATTTTATTATTTTTAATACGATGTTTTTTTAAATAATAAAATGGCAAAGGAAAAAGTTAAATTTCTCAAATTTCTTTTCAACATTTTATATGTCCATTATTTCATCTCGTTCAAATCAGCTTTTAAATTTTCCTAACTCCTCTTCAAAACCTAAATCCATTTGAATTAACTCTACTAAATTGGAAGGCATAACCCCACACCCCTAATAAACATGTTTGTTGCCAAAATAAAATTCTACTATCTATTCAAAAATAAACCTAAACATTTACAAGTAATTGAAAAAAAAAATGAAACAAAATGTGTTGAAAAAATAGACAATGCAATTGTGCAAATGAAATGAAATGTGTAAAAATGAGCTGCAAGGTGTATAATTAAATGTACAATGTTCAAATAATTCTTGCACACAATAAACAAACACATTTTCAACCAAATTTTTTCAAAAACAACACAAATTATTTTAAAAATCATCAACAAACAAAGATTTTTTTAAAAATTTCTCACCTTCCAAGTTTAACCTTAAAAACTTGAATTTGGATAGCTCCTCCCACACCTACAAAAAACCAAAAGGGAAATCAATCCAAAATAGGAAGAATGGGAGTAGTAGCATCAAGCAAAAAGCAAAGAACAAAATAACAACAACACATGACATAGCAAAAAGGTATTTGAAAACCAACATTGAAGACAAATGACCAAAAATTTTGTAATGTCAAGCAAATAACGAAGAATATCAATGTCAAACAAAGAACAACAAAAGGAGTAGTAGCATCGAACAAGTAGTAAGAGGAACAACAGCATCAAACAAGGAGTAACAAGAAATGCAATAACGTTGAACAAAAAGCAACAAAAGGAATAGCAACATTGAACAAGGAGCATCAAGCAAAAAATAACAAGAACAATAGCAACATTGAACAAAGAGTAGCAAAAGCAACAATAGCATTGAATTAAAAACGTCAAACAAGGAACACTGAGTAAGTAGCGTTGAATAAAACATGTCAAACAAGGAGCACTGAGTAAGTAGTGTCAAATAAATAGCATCAAGCAATAACTATTAACTACTAACCAAAGCAACTAATCAAATTAATTAATCTAAGCAACAAACAACATACAAAAAAAAGAACCAAAAAAACTCACACACAATGAAAAAAAAAGTTTGAAACACTTGCTTTATATGAAGCGACAAGTAGCATCATTTACTGGCCAAACCCTAAACGAACTATTAATTAAACACTAAACCTTAGTTACTATGGACTACTCAAATAGTTCTTAACTTTGAAACCCTGACCCTGAATTTTTTTAATACCTAATCAAGGTTTCAAAGGCCTAATTCTCACATTACATAAAACCTTACAGTCGAGTTTTGGAAAGGGCATTACCCAATATGATACCTTGAGGGTTTCAAATTGTGAACATGCTTGAAACCTTGTTTAATTCTCACATATTTTTCTGATACCCGCCCAACAATATAATAGTTTAAGCATGGGATATTTGTAATAGTTAAAAATATTTTAAATGGATTTTGAAAGTTTTACCATGGTGAATTGTCGATGCTTGTTCACCCTAGGCCCCTAAAGTGACTGATATCACCATAATTCAACATTTTATAATTCCTAAATTGACACCAATATCATCACAATTTCATTGTCACAGTGGAATGCACTACCATAGATGGACAGTGCATGGACATGATAAAAAAAATTATTACAATCTTGTTCTCGAACTAACTTTGTTCCCCCCCCTCCCTCACAAATTTTTTTAAAAGTGTGCTAGGGGTGTCACCAAAAAAGGAGGGGCACCACAGCTTGGTACCTTTTGATGGAAATTAAATGTCTTGAACAAAATCATTAGATAAATCACGCAATTGCAATGGAAAACTTACAATGTGTGCAACTTTTTTAAATAACACTCCTATCACTCCTGAAATATAAAATAAGACTCTCAGCCTCAAAGGATCAAATCAATCTTGATTTCCTCTCAAGAGCCAACTGGTTATGACTATGGCAGTTCACTACTGAACAATAAAAACCTAGTTTCTAGTAGGTCTTCCGTTCTCCTAGTCACTCTTTCCCTTGGAAGTTGGACAGAAAAGAATAGGTATAGAACATTTCAACAATGATTCTCCATAAAACTCAAGAATGTCCTTAGAAACCCATCTCTTTGGAGCGCCCTCAACAACAAAGATATTCTCTCCCACACATAATTGCCCACATAGTTTCTCTCATGATTCCCAACCTTCCCAACAAAGTGAACATGCCACAACAACCACTTGTGAAATCTTAAACTCATTCATCATTACCTTGTGAAATCTTAGACTCATTCAACATTACCTTACTCTAGAAGATCTTCTATTCCTTTCCTAAAGCACATAGTGCAACAGAACACATGTACTTGGAAAAGAACTCAAAAACACAAAAGGGCATTCTTCCCTCACTACTCACATAATAAGCTCATAAAAACATACAGCAATTACCAAAAAAAAAAGCCTTAGGTCATTCCGTCGACATCAAGACCAACATTCCATTGTTATAGTTCCTGCTCCATCATCTCTTGCTTTCACCAAATCTGCAACACCAATCCACCCTCATCTCTGGGATCCACATTTGCATTCAAGAACCCAACAAAATCAGCTGCAAAATTGCTCCATCAACAACACCAACTCAGTAGTGCAGCTCGATTGAAGAGCAAAAATCAAATACAATAAACCTGCAAACAGACAAAACACACCCAAAACACAAAAAGAAACAGAAACAAATCAACTTTCGGCATCCACAATTCTTGATGATGTATAACCACTTTGTACTTTGGCACCTTCTGTTTCACATCCATTGCCTTTTAGGGTTTTCATAGTTCATTCCCTCTCACCCACAAATAAAAATTTCATCACCATTTCAACGTCACAGGGGTTCTAAAGTTGGGGTTCATCCAACTGGATTGCTGGATGATGTGTTCGTGGCTGCTGGGTCAGACGTTACACCAGCCCAATTTCACATCTAATAATCCCCAAAATAGTCATTGATAACACCACAATTCAATGTTTAAAATAAATGTACCTATTATTATTACCTAGGGGTCAAGCCAAAATCCCTTAAGCTACTATACTCTATAATGAATCTAAACACAATATCTTTCCCTTGGTAGGCAAAGGCCAATAATCCCGCAATATGAATTCAAACAATTGGAAGCTTCATGGGTTAATAATGTATTCATTATAGATCAGTTATTAGAAGCAGGAAAAGATACCCTGCGGTTATCAGGGCGGTTCTTAAGATTCCTAACCATGATCCTGAAAACCATCAAAGACCTGGTTTTCAAATGTATTGGAAAAAATCAAATTCCCAGTCACAAAACTGCCAGCTCATTGTTGAACCTTGCATGAAAATAATCAGAGAACCGGTCCTGATATATAACCATGGGTGTCAAAATTTTGGAAAAAAGCCTGCGTATATAACCGTTGTTCGTCTTCTTCGGTGCCCAGGACCGCCGGTTCTTTCATTCGCAATCTGTAATGTCCGAAGCCAGCGGTTCTCTGATTTTGAAAGGTTTTCTAAAACAGGGACGAACGGTTATTACCCCCCCCAAACAGATCAGATAGATACCCGCCCAGCACTGGTGCAAAGTTCGAAAGGTGAGATTAGCTGTCAACAAAGTTAGATCCTTTTTTTTTTTTTTTTAAACATTTTTACTGTAGAATCTGTGACAGCCCAACAGAAGATTCTCGAATCCATTTACAAACCAAAATTAGACACGTGGCATAAAGGACATGACACATGGCAGATTCTTTTCTAACAACTCCAGCTGGTCGAGACGACTGGGTATAGAAATTAGTGGACTTTTTACTACGTGGCGCTGCTACTTACTTGACTGGTGGCAAAGGCTTCTTCCGGTAATGTTTGGAATAGTCAAGTGAAGACTGGAATAGCTAGGTGAAGACTGGAATAGTTAGGTTAAGACTGGAATGTTTAGGTCAATTTTGGAATGGTCAGGTCTGGATTGTAATCAGCTACCGACCACGGTGCCAGAATATCCCCTTCCGCGACTTTCTTCGCGGTTTCAGCTTCTCCGCTGCGCACGCAGCTCTTCGCTCCTCTCCTCACGGCTTCAGTGCACCATCGCTGGGTGCAGCCAGCGTTAGCTTGGACGCGAATTCGTGGTACAATTGCGGGTGAGTAGCAATACAGACAGAGAGAAAAATAGAGAGACGAGAGAAAGAAGCAAGGCATCTATGTTTTCGTATATTGCGGCATTAGTAATTTGCAACAGATAGAGTTGAGAAATTCCGAGTTCCCATCTGTTTTCCAGGATCCGTAGCAGTTTGAAGGCAGTAGATCGTCGCTAAATTTTTCGTTGTTGTTCTTTTTCTTTTTTTCTGTTTTTTCCTTTTCTTGAGTAGGAGGAGGAGCAGGAGGATGTGTGGTTTGAGTTTGATTTGAGGTTCTGATTGATCGATTGCAGCAGCAGGGGAAAGGAGCACGGACGGCGACATAGGATTGAAGAAGAAGAGAGCATGGGAGTATAAGAAATGCAGAAAAAATCGGGAAGAGGGAAACAGAGAGCAACAAAGAAGAAGGCAGCAACTGTGCCACAGGACGTGACTATATCAGCCGCAGCCGCAGCACCAAAGCTGCAGCCGTGCTGGTATGGAGTACCTCTCGCAGTCATAGCGGGGGTATGGTGTCTGTTTCTGCTGCTGAATTCGTCCTTAAGTCACAGCTACTATGACGACCTAGGTATGTCCATCTCCAAAGCACCGCCGGCATGCAGTTGCTTTGAAGAGCTGTTTAAGGTTTTGCTGAAAACTGTTGCTTGAGAGCTTTAGGGTTCCTTGAAGCCACTGTAGCAGGTAACTGCGAAAAGCTTGAGAACTTTAGCGTTCCTTGAGCCAAAGGATATGAACTCCACTGGAGCAAAGTAGCTGAGAAAAGCTTGAGGAGAACATGATTTCATGGCTACATGTGGCACTTTGAATTTAGGTCTCATATAGAAGAAACTGATCCACATGTTTGCAACAGATTCTTTTAGCCATGGACAATTGAGGCAACCATGGCTATCAATATTCTGGAGTGGAGAAGCTGCTTCCACAGAAGAAAGCTCCTCACAAGAGTTTCCTCGGCAGGAGGATCCAGGACGGCTTCCACAGTGTTCTCTTACAGGAGCTAGTGAGTTCTTTGGCAATGAGGAATGCAATGAGCACAATAGTAGCGCAGAATGGTTTGTTGGCCCTGTCTCAACACCACCAGAAAAGCTTGCTGAATCAAATGTGATCAAAAAAATGGCAGACCAGGGATTTCAAGCATCCAAATCTCAACAACTTGACAATGAAGCAACTGAAGCCAATGCTTTTCTTGACTCGGATAAAGGAAAAGGATCTACTGAATCAACTCAGAACTTAGAGAAAGAATTTTCTGGATTTCCAAGATCACGTTTAGTTCTTGAAACTCATGATGAGCCAGGATCAGAAGAGAATAGTAGTTGTATCAATGATGAAGTTGGCACAGAGAAAGAGGAATATCCAAGCACAGCTGAAGAATTGCAGCCTGAGAATGTTGAGAGACCTATCAAGAGGCAGGGAGATGGAAACAACATACTTTGTCTGGTTGGAGATTTGAGAACAAACTGCAAAGGTGAAGGAGCTGGCACTGAAACAAGTTCAAGTGATGAGCTTTCATGGGCATACGAAACAGCAGTTTTGGACAAGATATGTGGAGGAGAACTTGATCTCTCTGACCGAAGCAGACAAATGGCCAGTGATGATGTTGTGATGTATCTGGATGCAAGCTCACACATTTTACTGTGCCTTCGGGACCCTCACTCTGGTTCAGTCACATGCCAACCATTGTGCAGCACTAATTCCAGGAAGTTATTGACAAGTGGGGCAACTCGGGTTTGTCCTTGTGATTCATCACTTGTGCAGTCAATCATGGACAACCAGGATTCTCTTTTACTGGACCCACAGAATGTGAAGCTCTCTCAACACAGGCCAGTCTCTCCAGTGGAGGAGTCTGATGCTCTAAGAGATGTTGGTGGTGGCGTGACTGAGCATGAATCTGTTCAAAATTCAGTTCAGGCTTTTAATGGGATTGCAGAACCATCATCAGAAGGCACTGGAGTTAGTGGTTCTTCGACTTCAAAGGATAATAACACAGAGGCATTAGAGGTGGTGGTAGGGAGTGAAAACCAGAATGTGGTACAAGAGCCTATCAGACCAGCACGAGTGGTGCAGCTCAAAACTTTAGATGAGTACAAAAGATCAGTAGTTGCTATGAAGCAAGAGCACAGTAGTAATGTAAATACTAATGGTTTTCCCAGTCATGTTCATCACCAAAATCGTGATTACTCTTACAATTTCGCAGACAGTGCACATGGAGCTAAAGTGGTGAAAGCCAACAAGGATGCCAAAGGGGCAGGAAACCTCCTTCTGCCAGATAAAGATAAGTATCTTCGCAATCCTTGCAGTGTGGAAGAAAAATTTGTAGTCATTGAACTCGCAGAAGAAACACTTGTTGATACTGTGGTTATCGGAAACTATGAATTTCACTCCTCAAATGTGAAGCAATTTGAAATTTTAGGCAGCCCTGAGGTTTACCCAACTGATGATTGGCTGCCTCTTGGGACTTTTGAAGCTGAGAATGTCCGGCATGCACAGAAGTTCCAACTAGCTCAGCCAAAGTGGGTTCGCTGTTTGATGCTGCGACTAGTTTCTCATTATGGGTATGAGTTCTACTGTACTCTCAGTGTGTTTCAAGTCCATGGAGTTGATGCTATTGAGCACCTTTTGGAAGATTGGATGGTTGGACAAGAGGGGGATGCTGCATTAAAGAATAGCAAAGGGCAGCAACCACCTAGTGGTTGTGCTGGAGATGTTGGATCCTCACAAGCAAGCTCTTCCCCTCCAAGTCAAGCACTTCCACCAAGTCCTGCTAGTGGTTATGATGTCAGGTCAATTGATTCATTGTTTGAGCCACTTGCACCATCAAAGGAGGCAGTGGAATCAGTTCTGGTCGCAGAGAGTGAAATAGGAGGGGTTGCAAAGTCATCCAACGAGGAAGAGGGGAAACCTATGTCAGGAAACACAGCACAAGAAGGATGGTTGCATGTGTCAGGTCGGCCATCAGGGGAGTCAGTATTGAAGATAACAATGCAGAAGGTTAGGCTGCTGGAGATCAGCCAGTCAGTGCGTGATAGATATTTGGAAGAATTGAATGCAAAGTACCAGCAAATGATCATTGATTTGGACCAAGACCTCTCAACTGTGACAACACATTTAAGAGACCAAACTGCAATGGCTGCCTCACTTGCTGTTCGCCTTAAGGAAATGGTAAGCATCATGTGATTCTTCTCTTTCATGTGTATCTAAAATTTTTATCAAGCAGTAGCCCTGTCACTGCTCTACAAGAAGGCTGTTGGTTTACTAGCATCGCAACACTTGCAATCAAGGGTGGATTGGCAGGATCTGATGGATAATATGTGTTAGCATTATGGTTTGTTCTCAAGAAACACTATAATTGTCACACAGAGTCACACAGACACCATCAGATTTTCGATTGTGAAGATGCTTTGAGTGTTCGGTTTATTGTTGTTTGAACCTGAAGTTTGTTTGATTCAACACGTGCAGGAACTAAAGAGAGATGCGGATATTGCAGCGCTGGAGGTGAAGATGGCTGTGGATTTCAAAGCCCTCAGAAGTGAAATGGAAATATTGAGGTACTTCAGCTATCTGGATACATTGTTCTCTAAATGCAATGACCTTTTTGTCATGGGTTTTTGCCTGTCACTAATACACTATGAAATGATGTTGGGCTATTTTGACAGATTAAAGATTCAACATATGCAGCATTGTGCGATGGTGGCAATGACAGTGGCCCTCCTGTGCACACTAATTTCCCCAATGCTGTATTTTGCACTGAAATACAAGTACATTGTCTACCCAAGAACCCTCTCCGGTTTTGATTCAGGAGTACCGGCAAGTCCAAATTCAAGGAGGTATCTCTCCCAGATTGGGAAAATAAAGCCCCTCTTGACCTGTTCCTTCTCCCAAGTAACGCAAGCAATGCCAAGTCTTTCTAGATCTCTATCACAACCATGATCCACTCTCCACATATGTAGAAGGTGAGGAGTTCATCTTCACAGGAATTCCGGGTTAAACAATCAAGAAAATAATACATCGTTTGTTCAGCTTAGTGCACATCATGTGATGGTGTTGAGTTTTATTCATTTTGGTAGTTCTTTCGTGTTATAAGTTTGAATCTGCGAATTCTTTTGCAGATGGGCCATGCAACATTACAAGATTTAGATATCTTACAAGTGCAGCAGCAAGTAGGACATATCTTGAATTGGGTGAAGGAGGGTCAATTCAGGTCTGTCCTGTCCTTCCTTTTGTACTATAATACATTAGAACTAAAATAATTATGCTACCAATTTCTGTATTTTCTGCTACAACGGCAAAAATTAGAGAATTTTGTTACTGCTAAGAACTCGTGCTAAAAAGTCACAGGATTTTGTGACTGTGTCGTAGAAACTGCAATTTAAATTTTTAAACAACCCTCTATTGTTAGGGTCCTGTTCACATTTGGAGCAACTACATAGTCATGTTCACACTTGGCCAACAGCTCAGGTTGCACTAGTCTTCCTGGTGTGCCTTGCCTTCCGAAGCAGGGATATTGTGTTAAGATTTGTTATAGAGTATAAAACATTCATGGGACTTTGGCCCTTAGAAACTAGAGTGTACTTTTTGCAATCTCACCATTTTGAATGTGGCAAATGTAGGGTGAGATTATGCTAATTTCATTAGCATTCATCCCCTATGACTATGATTATCTTTTGGTGCAAACTCATCTTATCATTAATCACTGTAAGCACCATGGGCCATCAACTTTTCCATTTTATGAATGTGAGAAGACCATGTTCACATTATCATTTCATGTATCCATCGCATCATTCCATCTCCAAATTGATCTCAAATTTTTGAAAGCTTTTTTTATTTCTTATCATGGCTACTAACTTTTGGATTCTTGCAAAGAGAGTTGTTAACAAATTAGATTCTTCCTCTAGCTTTACAAAGAGAGTGAAAGGTGAAAACTATTTTGTTATTTTAAACATTGATGATGTAGTTGTGAAAATGCAAGGTACTTGCTTTAAGGGAAAAGTTATGAACATGTATCAAAGTGTGGACAATTAAAAAATTTATACAAGTATTTTCAAGAAGATTTTGGTTGATCATGAAGGTTTCCAAAAACTAACTTTGGTGATTTTAGAAGCTCTTGCACCACATCATTCTAACAAAATTGGAAATTATATCAAATTCATTAGTTTTAGTTGTGATGTAAAGGTCAATTATGAACATGGTGATAGTCCTTGTGTCATTAAGATCAATTTATCAAATATTAGGTTTGTGAAAAAAATTAATTTCCTCCTAATCTCATGTCCATTGGAGGATTTGTAACTTGTGGAGTGTAGCATGTTGTCACATGGTGTTATGGTTGTCCAAGTGTTGGTTTTGTGACTATAAACTTGTTATTGACGAGAAAAATCTTAAGGATATCAAAACTTTTTCTATTTATGAAAGTTTTTCCTACTGTTACAAGGATTTGTAGATTAATTTTCAATGGGTACACTTGCTACAATTCTTTTAAAGAATATTTCATCAACTATAAATGGTGACATGAAGTTTAGCTTTATACATATTTGTCAATTGATGAATGTCTTAAACTACATATTCACCGTCACAATATTTTGATAATTGAATTTTTAAAACATTACCACTTGGTGGTACTATTGCCATCGTTGGTTGTATTATTATAGTTAAGGTTGGGTGATATTTGATAGTGACAATATAAATGGTGATGAAAAATATCTTGAAAGTCATTAAATCAATTATTGAATATTCATAATCAAATGAATCTAAGTCGAATCATTTTTAGTGAGACTAATGTTGCTTCCATGATTAAAATTAATTATTCATCCTATTTTAGTGTCAAATAGTTTATACATCATGGATTTATTAGAATAAATTCTAATTTGATTATTGTTAGATTATTTTCAAAATTTGTAGCCTAGGATAGCTTGCAAACACTACTAGGAAATGTATCCTAGTTCACTTTGGGTTTCACTAAATTTTGAGTGAATTTGGACATTTTTACCTAATGAAATTGTTTAACCCCTTAGTGAACAGGGACCAGTTATTATGGACAATGACTTGTTTCACTAATACATAATAAAACAAAATTACTCTAAAAGGAAATACAAATTTACCAAACCATTCACTTACTAGTTAATTAACTAACCAGCATGGAAATCAATTAAATTTTAATTATTTAATATATAATATTATTGATAATTTCATGATTTTTAAAACCTATTATTTATTGACATGTGTCACTACCTACGCTAGGTTAAAAATCTAGCCTAGGTAGGTAGGTAGGTGAGCCACATAATCAACCTAGGCACCTATTCTAAGAATTCAATAAGAGAATATTTGGTCAACATACCATTGTTGACCACACACAACACCACCCATGAAGTTTAATCCTTTGACCTTTGGAAGGTACGCAAACATCCTTACCATCAAGCCACCCCACTTATTGTGATGATATGTTACATTCCATTCTATTTATCAAATACTTCATTTTAAACATTACAAAAACATAAACTTTGAAAATTCATATTTTATTTTTTTTAAATTTCAATAATGTACATAATTACATTTATTTTCATTTGAAAGTTTAAAATCATTTGAACACCAAAAAAAAAAAATATCATTATTCAATAACATTTCAATGACCATTCTTTTGAAAAAAAAATTTTAATAAATGCATAATTTTTTTGTTAATATAATAATACTACCTATGTTAAACTACTTTCAATTATTATATGACTATTTTTCATTAATTTAAATTATTTCACCTTGCATTATTTATGGCTATTTATGGCTATTTTCAACTATTGTAAGTTTTTTTTGGTTATTCTATGTTATTTTTTACTATTGTAATTTATTTTAGTTTAGACTACTTGTAGTTATTATAAGTTACTTTTGGCTATTGAAGGTTATTTCGCATTATGTTATTGTTGGCAATTCTAGGTTATTATAGATTATTTCACCTTAAGTTATTTTTGTCTATTACAAATTATTTCACCTTAAATTATTTTTGGCAATCTTAAGCAATTCCAATATATGGCTATTGGTTGTTCTTTTATTAATGTTATTAGTGGTTATTAATGGCTATTGGTACCTATTTTATTTGTGATTATTAATGTTTTTTAGTGGTTATTCTATTAATGGCCATTAATAATTATTCTATTGGTGGTTATTCGATTAATGGCTACTCTATTGGTGGTTATTTTATTGGTGGTTATTCTATTGGTGGCTATTGGTGGCTATTTTATTAATGGTTATTATATTGGTGGCTATTGGTGGTTATTTTATTAATGGTTATTAGTGGTTATTCTAGTAATGGCTATTGGTGGTTATTTTAGTACTGGCTATTAGTGATTATTCTAGTAATGGCTATTGTGACTATTTTAATATTAGCTATTGGTGGTTATTCTAGTATTGGCTATTGGTGGCTATTCTAGTATTGGCTATTGATGGCTATTTTTTAATGGTTATTAATGGTTATTCTATTAATGGTTATTGGTGGTTATGATATTAATGGCTATTGGTTTTTATTCTATAAATAACTATTGGTGGTTATTATATTAATGATTATTAGTGGCTACTATATTAATGGTTATTAATGGATATTCTATTGGTGGATAGTGGTGATTATTAATTGGTATTATATTAATGGTTATCGATGGTTATTATATTAATGGTTATCAATGGTTATTATATTAATGGTTATTGGTGGCTATTATATTAATGGTTATTGATGATTATTCCATTGTAAGCCATTGGTGGTTATTGATGGCTATTTTATTAATGGTATTTAATGGTTATTATATTATAAGTTATTGTTGGTTATTATATTTTATATTACAACTATTAGTGATTATTGTATTATAAATTATTGTTTGACATTCTATGTTATAATATCATAGGTTATTGGTAATTATTATATTGTAAGGTATTTAAAATTATTTTTCATAGGTTATTATTTTTTATTATAAGTTATTTTTACCTTAGGTTATTTTATTTTGTTTTAGATTATTTTAAGTTATTATACTTAAAATAAAATAATTTATAATAACATAAGTAAAATTACCTTGAATAACTTAAAGTATAACTTGAAATAACATATATTAATTTAAAATAAAATAACCTAAGGTATGGCTTAAAGTTAGTTGAATAATTTAATTTAGAATAATTTGAAAGCTTATAAAAAACTAGTTAAAATATTTTAAGGTAAAATAACATATAATAATTTAGGGTACAATAATTTATGATAGCTTATAATAACATAAAATATAAGTTAAAATAACTAAAATAGCTTAAAATAATATAGGGTATATCACGAAGTAACATAAATAGAATATTTTTAAAAACATAGAATTAAACCTATTTACTATAGTAAATTGTAGTAATGAATTATGTTAACTAGTAATGAAACATGACGTCTACATAGTGATATTGTAGTGAAATAACTTTCATTAGGGTGAAATCAATAAAATGCAATGAAGTTATTTCACTTTTAAGGTCCCATAGTGATTTAAGCTAGTAAATTGCACCCCACTTTGGTAGTAATGAAATTATATTTTGTTGCAATAATATTATAATTTCATAATTCCTTTGTGGATGGGCCTATTTCATCTCATTCATTTAATGGAGTTGAAGCTAAGATTACTCTTCTTTTTCACTTTCAAATTAAGTTCGTTGTTTTGCACTTTCAACTATGTTTTGTGCCATTAACATTAACTTGAACTTGAATCCATTGTCACCAACATTATTGAACTAAATGAAGCATAAGGAATTTTTAATAACATCTCTTGCAAATAGCCTTGCAAATATATTTACTATATTGTGATAAATTCCCTCACATTAATTTCATGTAGATTTTTTAATCTAGTTATACAAAATTAACATAGAAAATGCTAGTTTTAGAATTAGTAGTGTCGAATTGCAATTATTAATGGTGAAAATGTTATTCAAGATTACAAGATTGATTCTCTTGCAAAACATAATTATGAATTAGCATGGACTGACTTTGTTATGTTAATTTGCTTCACATTTATTTCGTATAATTTTGTTTAATCCAATTATACAAAATTAACATCAGAAATGTTAATGTTAAAACTAGTAATGGCAATGTTGACAATGATCAAATTGAAGTTTCACATTTGTAAATAGTGAACAAAAAATACAAAGAAGCAAAATTATGAAAGTTTGACAAAACAAAAGAAAGGAAGAAAATATGCACCTAGAGGATTCCATACCAATCCATCTTGGAAATAATATTGACATGGAGAAATTCGCTCCTAAATGAAATTATTTTTTGAATAATCAATAACAGATTGTAGCTAATCAATAGTTTCTATCACTACAATTAACAATTTTTATTACATACAATCAATACTTCTTTC
>Ga0209208_10001992_pt1 | contig 29133 bp, 21 predicted proteins | sample S1TSphfallax_3_FD_187694 | JGI IMG/M metagenome (GOLD analysis project Ga0209208, IMG submission 187694) | Host-associated microbial communities from peat moss isolated from Minnesota, USA - S1T2_Fd - Sphagnum fallax MG (SPAdes) (version 2) | ecosystem: Host-associated > Plants > Peat moss >...
AAAAATGACCTGTTTGACACGGGGGTCGAGCGTATGCAGAGGTGTGACAGGAGAAGCAATGTACTGAGCCACGGGCGCTGCACTAGCGGCAGCCACCATCCTCAACACTCTCTCGCCCACTGGCTGTTGTCGCTTCTGAGCGTTCTGCTGCAGCCAATCCCGCAATTTATCACTACCAGAACTCTCTTTCACCTCCTCGTTATGACTGCTCTCTGAAAAAGCAGCAGCAGCACACACATATCCAGGAAACACTACTACTGGTGTACCACCACATCGAATCCTTTCTTTTCTCCGGAGTTGTGACCACCTCTCGAGTGTTTCTGTTCTCCTCCTGGAACTAATGTCATCAAAACGCAAGGACGGAGTTGCAAATGTTTTCTGATACGCTAAACAATAACACCTCCTGGAAGAAGAATTCATTGAAACTCCAAACCCTACTAAATTCGATGCTGCCTTCGCCGATTCTCGCCGCGGCGTCGGAAACAAGGAGTTCAGTACTACAATCGATGCTGAAGATGGTTTCTTCATGACATGACAGTTGCCAAGACATGTTGCACATCCAACAACAGTCGCCATTTCTGTCTCTCAATTGGAACAAAACACAACTTTGTCACCAATTTTCATAAAGCCAAGTAAGGACGAACAAACTACGATCATCTGAAGACAACAAAGGCAACAAACAATAACCTGTTCCCAAGATTTCCAACAGATTACTTCAACTTCAGAACTGCCGTTTTCTTCTCAAAATTCAAGAAACCCTAATATGAAGAATTAGGTTTCAAGTTTCCCAATTCTGGCTTGGGATTGCTTGTTATATTTTGTTGTTTCTTGTTGGCATTCCATTCTTGTGAAATTCTTCATTTTTTATTTATTTATAGTGTTGTCCTTTTCTTTTCTTTTAAATCAAGCTTAGGTCATTCTTGAATTAAAATATCATATTGATAAACCCTAAATGCTAAACCCTAAAACCTATCATATTGATTCAAATTTGATTAGGGATGTTTTGATTTGAGAATGTTTGTTATGGGACATTTTTTCAAAACCTTCATTTGGTAACAATCATAATGATTTAAAAATTAATTTTTTCATAAAAATGATAGACAAATCAAATATTCACTATTTATTAAAGACACCAAAATTAAAAGGAAAAAAATTTAATTGAATTTATTTTTCTTAATAAATATTTACTCATTTCAAAGAAAAGGTGATTAAAAAGGACAAAACAAAATATCCACCCCTAATCATTTGTGCAAGTGATATTAAAATATTGCAAGATGCCACTTTTTATTAAATATTAATAAATTTTATGTTTTAAATTATTTTATTAAATTTAATTAATTTTATAAGCAAAACATTGATAAAAATAAGTTCATAAGTTTGTCAATTTTGATAAAATGTCTTGATGAATATTTCATTTTCAATGTTGATTTGAATTTTTTTTAAATTTTGATTAAAAGATCACTAAAATACTAAAAAAAGATTAAATGAAATTTAATGGTTTAAGTTTTAGCATTTTATTTAATTAATTAAATCTGATTCATTTCAATTGATTTTATTTTTAAAAAATTTAAATCATGATTAAATTGAAAATATCAAAATATTAATTACTTAAAAATCAATTTTTAAATTATTTCCATTTGTTTGCAACATGTTCCATTCAAGTTTCCAATGGGTTCCCATTACTCACCCCATTTTTTTATGAAGGGATCACACAAGATGCCAATCGAAAGGGTTTCAATCACCATGAGGGATGACTGAATTCGATCACCATCCAATGCCACCAATCAAATTCGGTCATCATTAAATAACGGCTACATATTTCGGTCGCCACAAATTATGTTGGCATTTTTGGTCACCATCAAGGAACCGTCAAATGGTGACCGAATTTGTTTAAGCCATTTGATGACAACCGAATTTGTCTAAATGGTCCAATGGTGATTGATTTTGGAAAAGGTTTCTTTTAGGGTATATGAGTTTTTAAATGCAATCCATGACTCATTTTTAATGAGCACCCCTATTCTCATTTGGGTTTTGTGTTTTTGGTTGCCCCCTTACAACCATTGCATGGAACCTTGGGTGAGTTGAAGTGATCAAGCTCTTGGTGAAGGGCTATCTTTTTCAAGTTTTACGAATATTTGGAACCACATTGAACCTTGACTTTTCCAGACTCTAATTGTTTTTAACAATTATTGTTTGGAAAGATTTTGATTTTTTGTCATCCAAAATTCAAAGGATGTTGTTGAATGAACAATCAGGCAAACAACCATCAAGTGGACCATTGTCAAGCGGGCAACCATTAGGCAGTCAATCTAACAAAAACCCCCAAAATAAGTTATCCCACACATCATTTGGGACTTAAACCCCATGACCTTTGAGCAACTCACCCTCAACCATGCATAAACAAGGGGCTACAAAAATGTCCAGCAAGGTGAACATTTCATTAACACAAACCCAAAATGTCAAAAGCTTGAAAACAATGATCCTAAACAAATTGTCACACAACGATTCTAGGAAAATTGTCACACAACGATTCTAGGAAATTGTCATGACATTTTTTTTCGAGCCACAAAGGCATATCTCAATGATGTTTTTGTGAACAAGCAAGGAACTAGCTTGGAGAAGTATAAGCAAGTCATGGAACATAAGTTTTTGGCAGAATTAAACGAATCCTTGCAATACACCAAGCTTTGGATTTTCAAGCAATTTTTAAAATGGTTTGAATGCAAAATTTCGAATTCAACCACAAATTTGTTGCAATGATTTGATGTCCTTTATCCACAAAAGGACAAGGTGCATTGGACCATAGAAATGGTGAACTTGTGGGAAAAAATTTCATGGTGAGTCAAATTCTCAAAAAATTGATTGAATTAAAAGGTGAGGCTTGCACCAAGGATGGTAGAAGGTGCTCAAAACCTTCTCGCCCAAATTGGAAGCCATGTGTGTTATTGATTCCAAGCATAGCAAATGTGTGGTGCACAAGGTGTAAATTGAAAGCTTTGATCGCATCCCAAGCAAGATTGGATTGGTGGGGAAGGCCTTTGAAGTGAATGACAGGTAAGAAACACGTAAGTAACGATCAATGGAAGCCTTGGCATCCCCATTCGAACATCCAAGTGTCATCAAATTCCTTGCCATCCACACAAAGACCATGGAGGCATACACATTATGGTGGAATGGGGGAACTTTTCGAGAAATGTTGATTTACAACACAAAGTACTACCCCGTTATTGATAATCATACCTCATTACAGTGAAGGGGGCTAAATATGGAAAGGTGAACACATCTTGTCGCCTTTGAATGAAATTGTGTGAAGTTGGCATGGGCATTCATAAACATTATGAATGCAATACATTATTGTGGAATTTTACACAACTTGTCCAACGACAACATTATGTTACATTTTTCGATAAACAAACTAGATGTTGTGTACATAGGTGTGTGTGATTAGGGTGAAGCCAAGTGTTTGCAAAAAGTGACGCCATCATTATATGGCTTTGTAAAGGAGCAAGATGTCACCAATGCAAAAAAGAATAGAAAACTAATTCAAGGAAATCATAGAAAATACCTAGTGGTTGTCATGTGTTTTTTAGATAACCAATTCAAGGAAGTTGAAAAAAATGTTTGGTGACCACTAGGCGTTTTCTAGATAACCAATTGAAGGAAATCACAGAAAACAATTAATGGTCGTTATGCATTTTTTGGATCAATGAATAAGGGGAATGAAACAAAACACATCATGACCGCCAAGTGTTTTATAGATCACCAAATAGTGTGAATCGAAAAAAACACGTAACAATCAACAGGTGTTTTTCGGATCACCAAATAATGACAGTCGAAGAAACATTTAGTGGCTCCCAAATATTTTCTTCATCATTGAATAGTGAGAATCCCAAATAACATTTGGTGGCCACCATGTGTTTTTTGGATCATTATTTAGAAGGAATCCTAGAGAACTCCTTGTGGCTATAAAACATTTTTTCGATACCTAATTGAATGTAAACATAGAAAACACCTAACAATCACTAGGCGTTTTGTGCGATTCCTTTTAATTCCAAATATGGGTTCATATATGCGTTACAAATGACAAAATGGATCATGTGAAAACTACACTCCCAAGGTTGCAAGTGGCGAATGAAATGAATTGTGGGCTTGGACAATTGCCCATTACCTTGATGGGTATAATACCTCATGGTCACATGGTGATGAAAGATATACACAATATTCCAATGAGTTGTGGCTTGATGATCCCAATTTTACAATTGGGTCTTTTTTGTGGCTTTTTGAACTTTGGAAAAAGCTCAAGTTTATGAGTCCAAAATCTTGTTTGAGCACCCTCCCCAAAGCACACTCTTTGCACATCTTTTGTAAGGCAAATTTCGTTATACAACTGAATTAAAAACGCCAAATGAAAGTGTGGGCCCCAAACCGTTGTCAAAAAGTTTTTTGTTTCAAATTGATAATTATGTGAAGGACAATAAAAATAAGTATTTGTTAGCATTTCTATCATTGTTGATGGTAAGGGAAGTGTTTGAGGAAGTTAAATTAAGAATCCTTACGGTTGGTCATACACATGAAGATATTGATGGATGTTTTGGATATTTGTCAAAAAAGTTGAAAGAGTAAAACAATTCTATTTTGGTAGATTTGATGAAGGCTTTTATGGTTTCGCAAGAGAGACCCTTCACTCCATAGTTGATTCAAAATATTTTAGATTTTAAAACTTGGGCTCTTGGTTGTTTAAAATATAGATTGGAAACCTTGGTAAGGCATATCGATTTGCATGTTTTTAGATTTTTTATACATTTGTCTAGATGGCCTATGATACAATACAAAATTACACTAACCAATAGCATTTGGAGTCCCACAGAAGGGCTTCTAATCAAATTATGGAAAGTTAATTCAAATGGATTTCCAAAGCTACCTATTGGAGTCCTAAGCCTTATTCCATATCGCCCAATTTCAGGCCATGATGCAATAAGGTTGGTGGAGAGGAAAATTTTTATTAGTGCTAGATTATCCAAATACATGGAATTCTAGAAACAAAACACAACTTATGTGATGAAGATGCGTTAGTATGTGGATTACTAAAAGGATATTTTATTGCATTTGTCAAAACCTTTGCCTACTCAAAGGTCCACTCTTCTAGAAGGCTTTTGGCCTTCCCATAATTGGAAGTTAAATTATGCAAAAGTTGAGTTGTCGTCCACAAGGCCAATTGTTGATTCCGAAAACATGGTAATGCATCTTTATTGTGGGCACGAAAACTTGAAGCTAACTCCTGCATACACTTCATTTGAGGATATCAACAATGGAGATTTTGTTTTTGTGAGGCCTCATGATCCTTTCCTTGTCCTTGTTTGGATGGGAAAAACACAAAGTGATGTTATTAAGGATGATCAAAATGAATTCTTCAAAATGGTGAAGGTGCAATGGTAGGTGCCAATGAAGAAAGGGTCAAATTTAGATGAATGACATTTGTATAAAAATTATTAAAACAACAAGTGAAAACGTAATATGGTAAATCCAGAATAATGGCTCGAAATTTCAGCTACTCTTTTCTCTTTTCCTTCATGAAAAATACGACAAAAAAAAGTCAAATTATTATTCCTTATAGTTGTTTTTTTAAAGCAAAAGTGAATCTTGAGGCTACAAAAGCATCCAATAATTTGTAAAGTATGTTGGTGACCATGATAAAATATTTGTTATTTTTTTATGTGTTTTTTTTCATTTAAATCATGATTGCACTTTTGTTCTTATGTTAATTTTTAATAATGTTCTTTTTTGTGTTATTTAATGAACTTAGTTATGCATCAAATTATTCACAATTTTTTTTAGTATTCATAATTAGTAACAATTTATTGATTCCTTATTCATTGTTGGCATTAATGTCTTTAAATGTGTTAATTTTTCGATAATTGTGTTTGTAGGTGAAGCTAAAAATTGGACCTTTAATTCTTTGTTTTTCAAACCAACAATCTACTTTGTTGCACCTTGTGGCCACAAGGAGAAATGGTACATAAAATTTTAAACTACTAAGAAATGTTTCACTATGAAGACCATTTGTGAATGTAGCCATTGTTGGATAGGCACGATTGCCTTTCTTTGAAACTCAAAGTACTGAATTTCTTTTTGCAATTATTAGCTTCATTATCAATATATTTTTATTATTTTTATTTGATGTATCATTTGGCATTGGAATGATATATAAAGTTTGAATTGTCTTGGTGGTTTTTTTAAAGTTTATCTTTGTCATTGGTTGGAGAATTATTGTTGTGTTTATGTATTTGACAAGGTGTATTGTTTAATCAATTTGTTCATCATAGATAATTTCATGTATAATGTTCTTAATAGTCATGATTAGTGATCTTTCTTGTTGTACCTAAACCCCAATCCCTAGTGACCACTAGGTGTTTGTTTTTTCCCTTTCATGGCATTGATTCCAAATTTATTAAGAGTTTTTTTTTAAATTTTGGGTTCTTTCATGTTTGATGTGGCATATTTTAAAGCAATGTTTTGATCATAAAAAAATATGTGTGTGTATTTTTAGATAGTCATGGTTGATGATCATTTTGTTGTATCTTTGATGGCCACTTGGGTGTCTATTTTTTTCTTTCATGACAGAATGTGGCATTAAGGAATTTGTTTATTGTAAAAATTTGTGTGTGTATATTCTTGGATACTAACTATCAATAATCTTTTTTTTTGGACCTTAACCCTAATCCTTGGTGGCCACCAAGGATCTACTTCTTTCTTTCATGCATAGAGTTACTGAATATAATTAATGATTTTATTATAGTATGAGCAACAACTTTGGATCCATAGACATTATTGCAATCAATCAATTGGCACATGTTGGGCTTAGTTCTTTTCATTTAGTAAATAGAATTTTTGTTTCTCACGAATAGGAGCATTCACTTCCAACCTTAATAATGAATAACCTATAATTTTCACTTGGTGGGCACTAGGCAAAATATTATTTTCATCATATTAATATATTCATTTTGAAACTAACATATTATATTTCTTACAATACAAGTAAGACAAATGGCTCCATTGACAATGTTGGTGTTGTTGGATTGGCTTCACATCCCTTAATGTATCAATGATTGAAAATGTTGCATAAAAAAATTAATATGAATTTTCTTTGAGACAAAATGTGTACATGGATGTAATATTGTCGTTTTTTCTTTGAATGTAAGGTTACATTTTTAAAATATGGTGGCCACCAAGTGGAGTTCATACTGTCCACTAGGTTGGCTAAAATCTCAAATTAACAATTTAATCCTATATTAATTAAATATGTGTTCTAAATAAATCTTATTTCATGATTTTAAGTTTAACTTTTAACTTTTAAGGTGAAAACACACTAAGGGTGAACCATTTTTCACGAAAAAAAATGATATATAATGAGTACCATAGTATGTAATAAATTAAAATCTTGATGACATATTTCAATACTCCTAAACATAAGCAAGAAAAAATTAGAATTTTCATGACAACATTTTGAAATTCAAAGTTCATTTTGAGTGAAAATTAATCTTGACCCAATGATGAAGGGGATTGGATCAAATTAATGTACATAAGGTATAATTTATAATTTTTTGACGGCCATAGGGCCCCATTTTGGGAACATTTTATGGATATTCTTGCTCACTTACTTAAGAAGCCTAGTTTAACTACTTCATGCTATCTAACTACCTAGCATACATTACCCTACCTTCTTAGGCAAACCCATCCTTGGGTGGTACCACTATACAAGGAATCATGTCCATATCAACCCATGTGTTTGTGATGTGTCCAAATTGACCACTTTTTTTTACTATCAATATATTTATCTTCCATGGTACCATATAAAAACGATTTGAAGTTACATTTGCAATTACAAAATGGTTTTAATTGCATGTGACTATGACTTGTGACTATTGTTAGTTTGTACAAAAATGAAGATGAAAGTGTAATCGTATCAACCAACAATAATGAAAATTTAATTGCTTGTGTGCCTAATAATGTAGTTCATAGGTGATTAGACACCATGTGACATCTTGTTCAATTTGAATTGTAATTACATATTATACTTACAAATGTACACACATGTTTAAGTGTGAAGAAAATATGTTATGGCTAATGAAATTATTTCTTGGTTATCTTGAGTGAACAAATAATTAACTATACAATAAAATTTGATAGGTTTGCGAAATTTTAAAGGATCAATGCAAAGGGTAAAAAGGAACCACCATTTTCAATTTTTGGCATAATAGGGTCATGTGTAGGTGCAAATAATTTATTTTCCAAAAAAAGTTGGGATTGTTGGATTTAATGGTTTGAATTTGTTTTTTAAGTTATTTAAAATGAATTACCATTTCAATGTAATAGTTATTTAGAGATAAGGTTCTTGCACATTATAGTTCGTGCATTTTATTTCTTTATTAGTTTTGTGTTGTAGCCAAAATAAAATGACCTATCTTTTAAAGTGGAATAGTCCAAAATAACATAAGGTGGAATAACTTATAGTAGAAAAAATCATCAAGAATGGCCCAGTTGGAATAACATAAAAAAAATTTAAATAACCTAGAATAGCCTAAGGTAGAATATTTTTTAAAAAATCTAAGATGGAGTAACCTAAAATAGTTGAAAATAACCTAGGGTGGAATAGTTCATTATAACTTAAACTAACTTAGGGTAGAAACATAATTAATTAACTACGTAGGCTAGATAGTACATCATAGGTAGTAAGTAGGATAGATAATACATATATGTAAGTGGGTTAAGTATTAGGTATTCTATTGTGTTGATATGGGATATTATTTTGTGCAGAAAACAAAGGATGTAGAAATGTTACATAATGTTGTAATGTTTCTTTTTCACTAAAATTTATCCCTTTGTCTACAAGTTGAATTTTGTAGAATATATATTTATAAAAACCTAGTCACAAATGACCGTGCCACATCATCATATGTGATTACACTTCTTAATAATAAAACCAATCATAAATCACTATGCCACATAAGGTGGATCTTATTTGGATGAAAACTTGGTATTAATCACACCTTGATGCAATTGCAATTTTGACAAGGTGCTAAGTAATGCCTTTTATGACCATGATTATTATGCAACTTGTCCAAGGTCACTACATACTATGCTAGTCACATGTGGCAGTTGTAATTAAAAGTTAGTCATAAAACTATTTGTTAATATGGGAATTCCTTGTAGTGTTAGGAACCAACTCACCAAAATTCAAGGAAAGATGGAACCAATTTAATTTAATTAATAAATTTTATTTTCTAAATTGTGGTTTTCTTTATTGATTTACATTACATGGGCTTTGTGTTCCCCACTTATGTACATGTTATGAAAAAATTGTAGAGACGTACAAAGGTTGCACAAGTAAGGCATTTGTGTTCTTAAAATGTTTCTAACATGTGTTCTTGAAATTCTTGACCCCTTATCACTGAATGTCAAGTTGCATCATTGTAAAAACATTGGTTTCTAGTTTATCAACCATAGTTATTAGGGTATGTCCCAAATTACCACAGAAAAAATGGAAATTACCACAAAATATGAATGCAATGGTTTTTCAAGACCTCCTAGTCTTGGCCTTTGAAAATTGTTTAAATTTTTTTGGTTGCCTCAAAATTATTTGAAGCCATCCTAAGAATTTTTTAAAAGTCAAAAGGAAAAAATGGTTCATTTTGTGTTCCTAAACAAAGGGACCTAAATTGTTACTTTTTTTAAACATCTTCTTGACCACTTATTTGGAATATTAAAATTAATGTTTTTATAAATCCAATTGAAGTTTCAAATTTTACATAACTTGGGTAATCTTTTGATATAAAATTTGAAATGAAAAGCTTTCCTTAAATGAATCCTATGTTGTTCTAAAGTTGGATGGGTCTAAAACATTTGGGGTGATGTTTTTAATGGTAGCCTAATTATTTAGCTACCAACTTTGCCATTTGACCTAGCTAGTTACTTAGCCTACTTAACTTAACTACTTAATTTAATTATCTACCTAGTTACTTAACCCGTAATGTATGGTTTTGGAAACCACCTAGTTACCCTATAATTATTTAACTACTTATTTAAATACCTAGCCTAGCCTACATACCTACCTAATATACCTACCTAACTTAGCCTACCTACCTAGTAACATAACCTAGCTACTTAGATAAGCTTGGTTGGTAGGATGGATAAGTAGGTACTTACCTACCTAGCTTAGATTTTTTATGTTAAGAATTAAATAAAGATACCTATGAGATAGACTTACCTACCTAGTGAATCAAATTACATAATTCATTTTGATTGCCATTTTGATTAATAGTCATATTATTGTTGATAAAGTTGATTAGTCAAAATAACCCTAAGTATTATAATACATATTTATTTAATTATAAGTATGCATGTAATCACATTAATAAGAAACACAACAAGTGTAATCATTGCTTGATTTTTCGTGTTTAAAGTGATAATTTAATTTGGTGTTGGCTTTACTTATATAGCAACATTGATAATATATCATGGAAACATAAAATTGAAATTAATCAAATGATTAAAAAATATGCAAAAACATTTTTAAAGCATTCTAACTAGAATGGCTTTAAACAATAAAACGACTTATAAAATAATTTTTTTATATGCCATTTTTTTGCAAAATTTTAACACAAACCTTAATATTATATATATATTTCAGGAATATTTCACAAATAAAATGTCACCAAGGAGGTGACCATGGTTCTTTTTACCATGTTTGCACCCATATGGTTAAAACAAAATTGAATATCCATTTTGACTAAACCCTTGTTTTATTTTACTAGAGGTGTCCATCTTTGTCTTATTTGACTAAATGTAACATTTGATCAAGTAATAAAAAGGTCGTTTCAATTAATTGAACCAATCAAAATAAATGTTACGTCATTTTAACAACTAAGGTCTTTAGTCAAATTGACCAATGTTTAGTCAAAAGAAACATGGTAGTAAAGTTAAACAACTCGAAAAGTCATGAGTTTTTGGAATCAACATCAATTACTCGATAGTGACCAAAATTTAGTCAAGTCACAAAATTTGATTGATTTTTGGGGGATTAAGTGGACTTGGGTTTTGGTCCATATAGTAACCTAAATTCACTCTTGGAAAAAAATCTAATTACCTTCAAGATCTAGGTGACTAATTTTGATTGCCATTTTAATTAACATTGATCTATTGTTGTTATTTATAAAATTGGATAAGATGAATTTGGGTGGACCATTTAGTTTTAATCACAATAGCACACTAAGGTTGAATCCCTAAAAGAAAAATATAAAAAACTTAGACTGTCCAAATGTGACAATTAAAATCCATCAAGATGTGATGACCAAATTTGAATCACCACATTTAGATGTTTTGAATTTCAATATAAGTTTTTTTTCTTCCAAGGTTGATTTTTAGTCATTATAGAGATTGAAAGTTAGGTCTACCAAAATCCATTTGAGTCTAGGTGGTTGGACAAACCTATCCTTGGGTAGTACCACTAAAAATGTCACACGCGAAGTTTTTTAGACCCATTCAAAACAACATAGGAATCATTGAAAATAGAATGTTTGTTTTGAATTTTATATCAAAAGACTACCCAAGTCAATGTATAAAATTTAAAACCAATTGAATTTACAAAAAAAAAGAGATTTAAATATTCCAAATGAGTGGTCAAGAAAACCATTAAAAGAAAATATCACTTTGGGTTCCTTTGTTCATGAACACAAAAAAACATGTGTTTTCACTTTTTTTTTAATTTCTTAATTTCTAAAAGGGCCTCCAATAGTCTTTAATTTTAAAAAAAATAAAAATAGTGAATTGAGACCACCACAAAATTTGAGCAATTTTTGAAAGCCAAGATTATGAAATCCTTGAAAGGACATTATTGCATTTGTGTTTATAAATTTGTAAAAATCCTCTCTTTTTTGTTTCAGTCAATAATTTGGGCCATATTCTAATGAGTATATTTGATAAACAAAAAAAAGTATACTGATGCAACTTGACACTTAATGATAAAAGGTCAGGAATTTCAGAAACATGTATTAGAATCATTTTAGGGACACAAATCTTTTGCTTGTGAAGCCCCATGTAGATGTACAATTTCTCCTTGGCATATACATAGGTGGGGGGAACACAAAGCCCTAAACCCTAAAGTTGTATGTGTCAAAATCACATTTTCAAGTTGAAAAAAATGCAAATATTTGGCCAAAACAAAACAAAACTGATTGGAACTGGAGGTATACCGAAAGAAATAAATACTCAAAAGATGATCCAAAAGAAAAATTTGGACCTTAATTTTAGCTGGCCAGCTGACATCAAAGGGCTGAAAAATGGTTTTCAGAAGTGTACTTGGGGTGCAACTCTGAAACCAAAAACTACAACTGGTTGAAGTTATCAGTTGGTAAAGGGTGTGTGTGTCGAGAGATAATGAGCCAGTGGCGAGTGCAACTTTTAATAAGGGTTTTCAGAGTTGCACATGGTGCTTATTCCCAAGGCCCCCATTTACTTGGCACTCACCTCGTAGAATGATATGATAAGCAAAGCATAACGTTGGAAACCACTCATTCTGCAAATAGCCACTGCAACGATTACAGTAACCTAGGGTCAGTTTCCACATTGACAAAGCCAATAATTTATTTATTTTTTCAAAAAATCAATTCAATTTTTAAAAATTCAAAATTCAAAATTTTTTTTCCATCATCTACCATAGCATTTTGATATGAGTGGTGAAGTCATTCAGAGAGTAGCCTATGATATAATTATGATGATTTTCAACATGTTAACATCATATTTTCACTAAATTTCATTTCACTATTTTGAGGATTATTTAATGATGAAACTGACCTTAGGTAAGGTATGTGAAAGATGCATAAACCAGTGCAGGTTCTCACTTTTTCAAACAAAAACTGGTGAGTGAGGGTCAGGTATTTGGACCCTTCTTCAGTGGTTTAAAAAAATTTAAAGGAATTATTAGTTTTTACTCAGAACTTGCAAAACCAAAGAAAAATCAAAGAATCATTTGAAGAACTGACCCTAAACCGTTGGTTCTTGCTGGCTCTTTTACAATTCCCAGGCGAGCAAGTTCTTTGCAAACCTGAAACTGGAGGAAAATGATTAGAGATTTTATCCCTAATTTACCATATTCTCATGGTATATTCAACCCCAATTTTTTTAAAAATTCAAGCTAAAATTTTAGTGAAAATTATATTTACATTTATGGTAGAAAATACGATTATGATTATCCTTAGTGTAGGTTAAAACATATTCGTACCCTCCCTATATTAATCCTTATTGATCATTTTCAATCCAATGTGGCAAATGAAAGTTGAGGAAACAATTTAAAACACTTAAGGTGCATTCGCACTTGATGTTAAGGACTTTAATATTAAGTCCCCTAACACCAAGCTAGTCATTTAGGACCTAAACCTATTTATCACAAAGATTTTATGTTAAGTTAACATTCACTTAATGTTAAATAATCACTCAATTTAACATTGGGTGCCAACTAAGATGCCACCTAGATTTTCACTTAACACTGACTTAACATTAGGTGTGAATGCACCTTTAGTTGAATAGGGTGAATAGGACATTTTGTATGGAGGAGGAGGATTTGGTTCTTGGAAGTGTAAAAATACCACATCTTGTGGAAAAACCCAAACAGTAAAGTCTGGGTTGTTTCCCTCTCGACTTTGGATCTTAACAACCAAAGTCAGTTTATACAAAATTATGGCCAGTATTCATAGGTTTCCTTAATCCTCAATATTCATCTAAATTGCTTATCAATATTAAAAAATTATAATATCCCGATGCTTAGACTAAGTAATGGTCTCTCTGAGTCCAAATCTAACATTTCTTGGGTTTAGTTTTTCACTAAGACACCTCACTCGAGAAGGCAAAGGTGCCATTTTGGGTGCTTGTTCAGTCTCACCCTTTGCCATATGTGAAAGCAAAAAAAATCCTTGACAAGCTGGTTGGTGGAAAGGTTTCCCACAAAAGCCACTAGGCTTTCAAAACCTGCATCCTAAATTTATGTTGCATGTGTGATTGATTGCTCATCAAAAGTCACATTCATGTCAAGATCATGTGAAAGACCAATTGACAAAATAATGCAAACTAAAAGAGGGCTCATATTAGATGAAAGTGCATCAACCAACAACCCACAATCGGGTGAAATATATAACTCCTTCGAGTAATTAATTAAATTTTAAATCTTAACTTTGATACTTGGTTTTTTAATTCTGAATTTTTTTGACAGGTAATGCTTATATAACAAACATAACTTTTTAAGTTTATGGGACATGCTAGATTGTCTAGACTGCCTCAGTTTTAAGTTCTTGAACTTTAAGGTCTGTGGTTCATACTTGACAGTCCAAATCTTGGAGAACCCTAATTTTATAAATTTTTTGGCACAAGTAATAATAATTATTTTTTCAAAAAATTGACAAAAATAAAAAATAATTTAATTTATGCCAATATCGTTCAGATACTACAATATTGAAAATCAGATTCAATTTGGCCAAAAGGAACACATAGATTTGCAATTTTCAAATATCAATTGCTAAGTTACCATGAGAATGAGTTTTGGCAACATTGCTTCACTAGCAAGTGTTTCTTAAATTGTGGCGAATTTTGGTGATGTGGCCGCAAAAACAATTGTCGTGTGACTCATGCAGAGGTTTTTGTTTTTTGGTTGAAAAAAATGGCCCCAAGTTGCCATATTTTGAGGAAAAAAGTTTGAATTTGCCATATTTAGACTAAAGGTTCTAACAGGTTGCGAAACTAAGGCAGGAATCTTAAATTTTTGTTCTCTCTGACATGTAGCTAAATTTGGCGAAGTCTTCTCCTGTATAATCGCTACACCACGTACCTCACAAATTTGAGCAAAGAAACCCTGTTTGCTAGGCCTAGGAATGCACAAGAAATAGCACAGGCCTAGAAAATATAGCATAAGTTGTGTTAAGATTTCAAAAACACTGAATCAGACATTGTCCCTTCTTCCATGTAAAAAATTGGTGACCAATAAGATGCTTAAATTTTTAAAACCAAAAAATTAAATTTCTTGCAAAATGTATTTTAAGAAAAATAATTGGTTCGTGGTTGGAATCCAATTTTAGTGTGAATGGGATTTTAACTATTTTGTGAGTTTTGAGGGCTTATTCCCATTCAGCATTTAAGTCTTTGAAACATCATCTTGATGTTAGAAGATTTGTATCTATGTTTGGATCCATGTTTTCATTTATGTGATTTTGTTAGTTTCAATAGTGTTGAGTGCTGATCTAGTGGTGCATGACAATTTTGTTCCAAAAACACCATCATAAGTATCTAGCATTGTGGTAGCCAGACCCAAATGAAGGGCTTTACATCGACTTTGGTCAAGCTGGAAGGCGCTACTGGTCCAAGTGTGCCAAAAGGCAAAAGAGTGGACTACAACCCAAACCAAGATTGGGCCAGGAGATTCAGATGGGTCATTTTTGGAAAGAAGAGAATTCCCTTCAATTCCAATTGTTCACAAACAACAACTTCAGGGTTACCCTTGAAATGCCCAAAGCATTAGGTGTTCTCTCTTCTGTCACCTATAGGCATCCAGCCTTACAGCAAAAGCAAAGCTTCCTCTGCCCAGGTGGTCTGGAAAGCTTCCACCCATTCCACGTGGTCTTCAATGGAATGCTTGCTGCCTATCCCATGGACATTTGGAGCCTTAGAACCGGGGTCCCCAATTATGCAATATAAATAATTTGGTGAATTTTTCCAAAATATTAAAAAATTTAGTTGAATTACAATAGAAAATAAATAAATTCCAAAAATTTCCCAGTTTTTTGGTTTTATATAAAAAAAACTTTCTCCAAGGAGAAGGAGGGCGGGGGGAACCCTGCTTGGAACACAGGATATATAACAAATTTTGCAATATTATTGATCCAAATACATCGAAGCCTGGTTGAACCTACAAACAAACTGTAAAAGTGTACCCTTTAGATTCAGCTAACTGGAATTGGAGATATCATCTGTCTAAAGGTTTCACAACTGACTCGGAAAGGAATATTTTCAGGACAATTTCCAGAGACACACAAATTATATAATTAGTTTTATGTGTGTCTCAGGGACCATTGGCGAACAAGTTTTAGGTGACGACTGCTACAGGATGCCCAGGGGTCAGACATTCATAGAAAGAAACAATACCCCCTGCACTGAAGGACCTGAGTTCACTACCCAAAAACGACAATTCCATGTGCTTGAAATCAGCTGACAGCTCTCACACTGGAGTCTTCAGAATTTATGTTGGGGGGTTGAGGATTGAGTATCATACACTTCTGCAAATTTTTGGTAGATCTAAAGTAGCAACTTTGATAAGACCACCATGAATATTATAATGGTTTTTAGAACACAGTTTACTCAGAGTTGTCGAGCCTTTGGGAGGCAAATGTTGTATGGAACAGGAGTCAAATTTCAGGTGGTTTTGTGGGTGATGAGAGAGTCAGTAATATTATACTATTATCTTCACCTGTATTATACTATTATCTTCACCTGTTTCAGCCCCTTCGATGGTTCATTCCCTGTCTGTTCTGTCTGGCTTGTCACTGCAGTTTCTACAGTTTGTCACAGTTCCCGTTCAGAGTCAACCTGATGTGTAGTAGCTCTATCAAAAATACTGATTGCCTGTTCCACCCAACAGGTTTGCCAGGCTCACTTACAGCAATCGCTCGTAATTAGTAATCAGCCCTGCTCCCCTGATTTCTGGGGCCCAAAATCAAATGAATTAAAACATCAGTTTGACTTGTCGGTGCTCATCAACTTTGAGTACACTCTACCAAAGTATAGTGGGTACCTTACCGTGCGCAGAGACTTCACAAAATTGTTTGTTTGTGAGATTGTGACTACCTCTTGTGCAAGTGTCTCTTGTCTTTACATCATGTTCTGATGCCTTACCTCCAGATGACATAATTGTTTTCTTTCCAACTACTATAATCTGGTACAAAATACTCTTGTTTTTTTTTTTTAAGAGAGCTGAGTTCAACATTTGGCAGTGTCTAGAAATACTCTTGTTTTTTTCTTTAAGAGAGCTGAGTTCAACATTTGGCAGTGTCTAGAGGAATGCACCAACTAACATCTGGCAAGGCGGAAAGCCAGGAGAACAGGTTAGTCTGTAAGGAAAGATGCCAGACTCTCTGGCTCTCCCTGGAGATGTAGGCGGAGGTTTTCAGGTTGTTTTGGGTTTGAAAATTTACTCAACTCGTCTTTTTACAAATCCAGTTCATCGTTGTATGGAAATTATTGTGTGCAATGAAACTGCGACGTGTCGGGCAGGCAAGTCAATATTCACATTGTAAACACCAAGGTAAATATACATACGTTCAACCTAATTGGTAGGGTTTATACCCTTTTAATGGTTCTTCCTAGATGGTAAACATTTCAGATTTACCTTATTTTGTTTTATCCTATTTGGCTGATGCAGATTTGAACTTTAGCTTTATCCATATGTGCGTTGAGTATGGTAAACAAAAGGTATATGCCATAATCACTATGCAGCAAATTACAAAACTAATTCTCCTTCCCCACTTGCTCATGTACCATACTCAATGTACACATACTGTACATACTAGTCCAACCCTTGAATATTCACAAACATAGCTTTAAAAGACAATTATTTGAAAGCAAGAATGTTATAAATAGGTATCTACCAATGTTGAATGGTGTGTTGGCCTGTTATAATATTTTAAACTGGTCCAAAGGATATGAACAGAGCATTAAAAAAAAAACATTAGTAGAAAAATATGAGTTTGGATATTTCAAACATTTCACTGTAAAGACAATTGAGTATCCATGGCAATTTTTCATTCTTTGCCGGTTATATATTGGTTGGTTTTCAAATTCATGGTAACTTCTTGATATGCATATAGGTTATTTATAGCAAATTTCACATATTAGTTATGCAAAGATAGAGATATTCAAACTTTTGAAATGAACTAGCTCGTGAGGGATTTGAACTCCAGTCTCTTAAAGAACTTTGCTTGAGCTGCCCACACAAAAATTAGCACCCAAATAAACATAAAACCATCCCAACACCCTAACCCCACATGCATAAAACCCAAGAAGAAATCAATAGTTTCTAACAACTTGATTAGCAACTTTCATTTGCTAAGCTTCATAATTGGTCCTTAAATAATCAACCTTGTAACATCGAACTTGGGGTAAAAAATTTAGGGTCAAGGTTACATGGAAGGAGAAAAGGTAGTAATAACTAAGAATTAAGGTTTAGGGTTGAGGTGAATCATCTCAACTTCATCAACTTACAACTTTTCAAAATGTTCAATTTTTTTAACCAACTAATATTTTTCCTCAAATAAAACAACTTCAACCTTCATATTTGTCCTTTAGCTTTGCATTTAATGTACAATTCAATCACAAATCGTTAGGCCAATTTTTTATCATTGTGATGATCCAATCCAAATTTTCCACTCATAAGCGATAATGTTTCAAAATTGTCTAAACACCAATCAAGCTAAAGATTTTTTTTGTTTCAATTTGAGATCCAAAAATCCCAAGAATTCGTTTGGTAAGGAAGCTAACATTTGGAAATTGACCTTCGTGGGTCTACCACCAAGCTAATGCATTTGCACACATGGACAAAGGGATAAATAACCTCTAAAACAAAAACAATTCACCAATAACTAATGTTCATGAAGTTTCTTCCATGGATGCCCCAATATCAAACATGTTAGTTTTCATTTTCACTCTCAAAAACAGATCCATCAATCGGAACAACTACTTGGGCTTCAAAAGTATGGTTTGACCATTCAAAATTTTTTAGGAAAAATTAATTTTTTTTTCACACCATATTTAATTGCAAGGTAGATTGCTTTTCTATGCCCACATAGTTTTCAACAATTGGCAAGGATTTGACACATGGATCCAACATATTATGAATTTGATGGGAATCAAATGATTTCAAAAATTGCAAAAATGGTTTTATCACCTTCAAAACTTCTTGCCACATGTTATTTCTCAAAAGGTGAAATTCAACATCAAATAGATCAAATGTTTCACCCCTTTAGCAAGGAGATCTAATTTTGATTCTACTACCAAAATCAAGTTAATTGCAATACTCAAAGCATCAAATAACAACCAATGACCTTTGGATTGATTCATCACACATGCATTCATCACAAGACTTCTATTCAAACATGCATGGATAGTTTTAGCAAAGGCCCACACTTGGGCCTTCAGGATTTGCTCATACAAACTTAATTTTTTTTGCCTCTCATAACACAATGAAATGACTTGTTTAATTTCCAACATTTCTTCAAACATTATAACTTTGTTAGCAAACCTCTCTTGACAAAATTTTACAAATTCCAATCTCCCTTTCCACTTTCAATGTAAGTCTTTCCCTCTCCTCACTTCCCTTTCTTTGATTTCTTTTATCCATTTAATTATTTTCTACAAATTAACTTGAGTTTTTTTCACATTCACCAAAAATCCAACCCATAGTAACCTTCTCATCATTTGTCACATGTTTTAAACATCGCATGCCCAAAACAATTACCTTCATAAACTTGCAACAACTTCAAAGGCTCATAATCAATAATAAATCTCAATTTTGTAGCTATAAATCCCAAGTTGTTGTCGTCCTCTTTCACAAAAGTAATCACACAATGGATTAGTCCATTTTTTCCAACAATGCTTGGAGTTGCAAAATCGTGTTGTTGTTAGTTGTTTCATGAACTTAAAATAATCCCATAGTAGAATGCCTAGGGATCTAGCTTTCATCCAAATAGTTAATGACCAATGCAAATGTGTCTATGCCACCTCCGAACATCCAAAGATCAAAGCTACAAAAATTGTGTTTATAATTTCAAGGTTAGGCAACACATGCAAGTCCATGTTCTTTTGAACCGTTTCAAGCAACATTTTTTCCACAATAATTGAACAATATGGAAAAACAAAGTGAAGACATTGGCACAAGACTAACCTATGTAGCAAAATGTTTTTACATGTGGAAAGAAGCTTATAGTAAAACTATATTTCCTTATATGAAGGTGTAGCCCTTTGCAAATATAAAGCACAAGGTTTTCATGAAACCTTTGTCAATGTGGTTCATCACAATGTTTGTAAGGATTTGTCAAGTCAAAAAATGCAGTGATTGCTAGGTGTTTACACACTATGGTGACCTTATATGGATGTCACAATGGTAGTTTTTCATGTATTCCTTAGGTACAAGAAAATAAATAAAATAAGATCCATTGAAATAATAAAAAAAAGGGATGCACTTATCTAAAGCTATCATAACTAGCCTTCCAAAAATGAGAAAATCAAATCAAAATCATGGATAGCCAATAAGTAATGGACTTTTGAAATTTTCCCACATTTTTTGTGACACCTGCAAAATTCATGGATATGGATTTTTATATTACATTGTGTTAATTTTATGTGTTTGAAACTTTGAGATATTGGATGAATTATGATTAAGAAATTAAAGATCCATTGAATGAATGGAATGTGATTTTAATTTATTACGTTATGGGCTTTTTTTAATTCCAAAAACTATAACTATTTAAAAAACTCTTTTAAGTTTTTAAAAATAATTTTTCTTGATATATTTTTTATATGTTTTATAGCATCATGATTTGAAATTGGAAATGGAAAAAAATGTTATTTTCAATATCATCTAAATATTCATTTTTAAAACCAATTTTCAACTCACTAGAAAAAAACTCTAATTTGCTGAAATTGTGACACCTTAGTGTGCTTTCACCCTGCTAACCCATATGGTTTAACCTTTTTCTTCTTGGATTGTTGATTTTGATTTGAATCAACATACTTAACCATAGATTTATTAGTTAATACCAACTTTGTTTTGCAACCAAACAAGAATGTGCAAAATCAACATGAGTTTTCATAGGAATAAAACCATTTGTCTTACTATATTTGATCAACCTTTTATGAAGAACAAAACTTTGGTTTAAAATGTTACTAGATGTTTGTTAAGACTTGCAAATGATACATCTCAACATCTATGGGTTCATAAAATCAACATATAGGTTTTTCTTACAATAGAAAACCCTTAATTAGTTGAATTTTTGTCAAGTGCCAAGGTTATCAAAACCTATTAACATGATTTTCTATTTCCCACTTGATGCAAAAAATTATTTTCCTAAATTTGAGCAAGTACAAATTATATAATACAAACATGTGCTCCAACTCATAATGAGAATACAAAGCTATATTCAAAAATCAAAATTCTAAGTTTGTACATTAGAAATTTAGAAAGTAAGTATGAAAATATAGAGATTTGATGTATCTCATGTTCTACCATCACCTTCTATATACTCAAACTTTGAACTTAAAATGCTTCATGCAAATCACCTAAACAATAAATAGCTAATTAAACACCTCATTCTAATCAACTAATAGTAACTAGCCAATAAAACTAATACAAACATTTAGAATTTCAAAATTTTGCTACATGTTTTGTTAATTACTACATGTTCAACATGTGTCACCAATTAAGTTCATCATTGGATGCATTATTGTTAGTTCTATTGTCAATGTCGGTTCATCAATTATTAATTACTTGTCCATCAAAATATTAGTTCACAAAGAATTTTGGGTAATAAAACCAATGTGACATGCCCATTTTGTATCGAGTGTCATGTTAATGTTTGTCTTGACACGTCCATTGCATTTGTTAGGATGGCTGCAAGAAATGTTTTCCTTACACTTGAGTTGCCCCCCTTACATATGACAATGAAAAATGGATCTAGTTGTCACAAGATTAACAATAAATTTTTTTTGGTCACCATAGGATTGGCAACCAAAATTTTTCGATCACCAATTCGAAGGTGACCAAAACATGTTGGTCACTAATTTTTCAATTGCCACTCCTAAGGTGATCAAAACATGTCAATTGCCAATCTTTTAGTTGCCGTGAATTGTTAATAGGGGTTGGCAACTTAAACCCATTCATTTTAAATTTCAATCATCCAATCAATGGTGGATTGATTTTCACCGTTGATTTGGTCACAAAATTTTCTTCTATTTGGTAATAAAAATCAAACCTTGCAATCTAAACTCACTTTCTCCTTTAAGGTGTGTGGGCCTTGTGTTGTTTAACAAACTACAATTGCCATATACCTTGGGAGGGAGGGGTGAAACCTCTATGGGTGTTTAAAATTTCAAAACATCATATTACATTTACAATTGGTGTTGAATTTCCATTATAGCCCTAAAGGTGAAATTTGATCCTATTGTTACATACCTTAATTCCATTGATCAAGCCCATTGTTTTTGTGTTTTAATGATGGAAAGAAAGTGAAATGTGTGGAATCCATGGTATTTGATGCCACAAGAGAAGGAAGGTGGAATATAAATTTTGCAAGAATGTCATTTCATGTTGTGTTTCACCATTACAAGGTCTAGCCTTTGAATTACCATCTAGCCTTGCAAAATGTGATCGAAGATCAATTTTACTAGAATGGGAGGATGTTGATGATTGATCTACATTATGTAGGGGCCTTTCTCAATCCTTATTTACTGGGTGAAGTTCACCTCCATGATGATGAAGATGTGGATAAGGTGTTAAATGGAGTTTTGTGAAAAATAGTTGGTAACCCGATAGCATATGTTGAAGCTTTAAAACACTTTATAGATTTTGTTGAAAGTTGAAATCATTTTTCTAACACCCCCTTAGTGAATGACCTTAACTTGCTCCCACATGAGTGGCGGGATTTGATTGGAGTTGGTGGATGCACACTCACACCCATCTCCCATTGCATTTTGGTGTAAGTGTGTTCTACGTCATTGTGCGAACGAAATTGAAGTTCAAACTCATCTGTCCATAACAAAGTGTGAAATTGGTTGACATCAAATTAGGCAAAAGACTTTGTGTACATTTACACTAATAACAAGCTCTTATGATAATGACCTAATGCCAACCCCATGACATGGTATGAAAAAAAAAATGGTTTAAGGATTCAATGTCCAATGTTGACGAAAGTGTTGACAAAAATGACATATTGGATGAGAACCCCCTAATGTCACATGAGGATGAAGACCAACATGACCCCTTTGAATTCCCTAATGATGACAACTTGGATGACATTTCGTTTCCAAGATTGTTGTTTGATGCGACAGTTTGGTGGGCACAACCATTCGACAATGGTGATGCAAACCCGAACATGCATGTACTTGATGACTTTAAGTGCAATCATACTAATATGTATGATTAATAATTGTAACCACTACTTAATAAAAAATTATAAATTTTTATTTTGAATACATTATGTACATATCATAAAAATTTGGAATCAATCTAATTAACGAAAAAAATGTAATTTACACTTTCAAGGACTTATAACCATGGTACTTAGAATTAGTTTTGACACTAAAAGCAAAATTTGAAAAAAACTTTTACAAGATATTTTGAGATTTTCTTAATATACACCTTAACATAATAGTATAAAAAAAATTCAAAGATTTTTAATGTTTTTTTGAAAGATATATATTTTTAAAATTAAGAATATTCTTTTAAAAAACAATGGTCTAAAGGGGCATGTGTGGCTCCTTACAACATGGTTGGACCCCTTTGTTCAAGTGCCCTATGCACCCCTCCCCTCCTAGATGTACATGTTTCAATGGTCAAAGATCAACACACGCCCATGTAATCAATGGGCTCCATCAAAATGTTAACCCCCAATAGTTCAAATACACCATTAAATCCAATAAACATTTCGAACATACAAATCGACCCATCAATTAATTCGAGGAATCTTGTAGTTAAAAACATAATGCATATTACATTGGACTCACATGTGCACCCAAATATGACCATTAACGTAAGTGCACCCAAAGTTATGCATCCAAATCTTCTTAGTCTTGAAGTTGCAAGACCCTCAAAGTCACCAAAACATGATTTTGATTTTGACCATTCACCAATCAATAAATACCTATGGCATCTTCGATGCTTGAAGTTGTGTGGGGTTAAGATTAGCTATTGGGACAATGTCCATGAATCATCCTTGACCACCTATTTGAGACTCATCCACATAATGAGTTATTCAAAGGAAGATGTTAGCTAACCAAATAACTATTGTTTTTGTAGGCATATAAAAATCTAAATGACCACATATAGATGATGTGATTCTAGATATCAAGGGATAACGTACCACCAAACAAATTGTAACACAACATTTAGGGTCAAATATTATCACAACCTTACACACTTCATAGTGGAAGAACAATGCAATGATGATGGTGACAAGGACACTAACATTCATGATGAGGCAACGTTGTATGTGTGAGGACTTCAATTCCTCAGTTCCATTTCAAGGAGTCAAGTCCTTACCGTTGGACTACCTTGTCATCGTATTGTAATAAATTTGATTGAATTTTTTGTTTTGCTGTACATATTGTAACATTCATCAATCAACTTCAATATTTTTGTATTACTTATCTAAGTAGGAGGTTATACCAGGTACCAAGTATCTACTTAGATAACATGTATGAACTTACACCTAGTAGGTTATTACATGTTATTAATTCAATTAATAATTAATTAATAATAAATAAATAAAAATGATTGATTAATTACTATCAATTATAAATAAATAAAAAATATCAATGAGTAATAATTATTTCCTATGAAGTATTAAATACTAGAAATCAAATAATAATAATTTACTATTAATTACTAACTTTAAAAATCTTAATTACTGGTTATTGATTATTGATTATTGGTTATTTAATATTAATTACTCATTATTGATTATTTACCATGAATTAATAATTATCAATTAATAATAATATATTGAATATTATTAATTATTATAATTTACTATCAAGTATCAGCCAAGAAAATTAATAAAATTGATCATTCAATAATAATAATTTATCAATTAACAACTTGATGGATAAATTTATTTTTGGTTATTATTTAACATTTATTTGGTGACTAATTAACTATTTAAAATATTAATCATAAATTATTGAGTATTAACCATCAATTATTAAATATAAGATAATTAATGTATTAAGTTTAAATACCTACATGTGCCTAAAGGTAGCATGTAAGTAGCTTATTAAATTTTATAAGTATCTACTTGGTGTAATATATGCCTAATTTAAGGCCTACTAACTATGAATTTAAGTTTGGTATATACCTTAGGTAAACAAACTTGTAGGTTAAATAGCCAAATTAATATGGTTGATTTGATTAAGTGTCAAATTAGAATGACCAATTTGACTAATTGCAAATCACAATGGTTATTGTATATGGTTAATTTGACTAAGCCTTGGTCATCTTGATGGACTTTTGGTTTTTTTGACTAGATGTTTGGTTTGTCAAATGGTCAAAAAGGTCACTTCAATCAAATGTTTCAATCAAAAGTAACTCATCTTTCATGCCCCGGGCTTTTAATCAAAATGACCATACCCTTTGGTTAATGTGGACATTTTAGTCAAGTTAGACCTTTTGAAATGTCATGTTTTCTTGTAGTATGCCATAAAGGATAATGACCCTATATTTAAATTTTCATAATTTAAATTTCAAACTTTCAAAATATGAGGCCCTTCGAATGAAGTGCCCTATGTATATCCAATGATGTGTTCTTCAATCATTCCAAGATCACATTATCATTTGAATATTCAAAGCATAACATAATCATGCAACTCACGTTTTAATTGAAAATGTTGATGGAATAAGAACCTATTAAATTTTTATTTCATTTTATTTAGCCAAAGACCTATTTGTTTAACATATTGGGTTTGTCTTCCCCACCCCTATTGGAACTCCAGTAGGTCTATTGAAGGTGGGTATGGCATTATAAATTAAATCATATTTAGTTTTGCTAAAGCCATTTTCAACTTGTTTTGGGTTGCTTCTAAGTAACCAATTGGTTTTCTACCACTTTGGGTTATCCTTTCAAAATCTCCCATAGTGTACTTTCTCCATAGTTACAAAACTACTTCCACTTTGTGTTCTAGTCAACAAGTAGTTTTTTTACTCCCTCACTTTGTCATGATTTGAAAAACTTTTTAGTGTTGTTTACCTTAACTTGTAAAAACACCAAAAGAAAAAAAAACTCCATTACTCAATTTGATTATAAGAAAATGTTTAGGGTGTTAGCAAAATTGCCCTAACCCTACTAGTGTGCCTATTTAACTACACCGTGTCATCATTCTACCCCATCCTCTATACACAAAATGATTATCTATAGTTAGCAACTAGGTTTTATAAACCTAAAATGGCCAAACATTGATTGTCAAGAAAAAAACCTTTTAAAGTAAAGGACCAAAATTGTAGGGGTAACCCCTATTACAAAATTTGGCTAAATGGTAGCCCTTGGTATTCTTAACTAGTATATATCATTTACCCTACTTGCCAGATGATACCTTAATATAACAAAAAAAAGTTTGCATATGATTGTAATTTGCCAAGTTTATATCGATTGGGGAAACGATTTGTTTGCCCAGATGCCCCATCCATCCACTATAAATACCAATTTTATGTAAAATTGAGGCTACTTTACAACGTACATATGTTGCTTTAATGTCATAAACCACTTCGCCTTAATGTTAGGATCTATTGCTTTTTCTACTGCTATTTTCCTCAACATTAGTATCACATAATTGACTAACATGATTTTTTAACCCAATAGACTTCCCATTCAAAATTATGTCCAACCCAAAAAGATTGTCCAATTCATTAAACATTGTGACCATGTGAGGAGATACCATAGTCAACAATGCAAATGTAGTGTCATCCTTTAAATGCAACCCATCACCTCTATTTTTCAGCATCAAATGTTTTTGGTTTTCAAGTTCGAAATTGCTTAGGTTGAACCTCCACCCAATCTACTCCCCCATCATGTTGTACCAAGTGCATTGGGGATTAGGACCATATTGGAACCCGTTCAATGTTGGGTTATACCATTGTCGAGGTAAATTAGTAAAATGTATAACATCATGTATTAGTCATTTACAAGTATAACAATTCACATGCCTTTCAAGAATCACATATTCATTGTATTGTCATTCATCATATTGATTCCCCCATGTAATAAAAGACATGCCAATTCTAGATCCATTTCATGTCGACACCCCATGCTTATGGCTTATTGTGTGTGTTAAACGTATTATATTTCCAATGTTGTGGCATGGCAACATGAAGACTAAATTGTTTGTATAAACGTCGATGAAATGGGGCCTTACATTGTTGACATCTCTTCGTAAGCATCAAAGTTATTAGGCATTGCGGACGGTATATGTGTTGGTAAAATGCATAACTACCATGCTTCTTTTTGTCCAAATGGGGAACAATAAATAAAGCATTAGTCCTCATTCTTTATGAAAGCATGAAATGTGGGCCACAAAAGTTCCTTTTTTTTCTAAAATACCAGTTACATATTCCCAGTCTAATTTAGGGTGTGTCACCTAATCCATGCTTTTAATCTCTTGCATTTCAATAAGTTGTAAGGAAACATTTCAAATATCTTGGGCCATGATGTCAAACCATGTCATTCAAATTTCCCATCTTCAAGGTATTCCACTTGGATTCATACGAGCTTCACCTCCATCTATGTAGCTTGAAATACAACCAAAATATATGTGAATTGCATGTTATTTGAATTCCATAGGGTCACCTTCATAAACATTTCAACATATTTTCAATATTTTCCTTCAAAGTTTGATTGTAACATTTGATGTCTTCCATGGAATTGAAGAATTTTTTTTTTGTCTCTATGGCCCTTATGAATGCTTCCTCCAATGCCTTTTGTTAATTTGCAGCTTCTTGTTTTAATACATGACATTTTCTTTGGCATGCACCAAGTTGTTCATCCAATGCATTATGTTCCAACATCACTTCATTAAGTTGGACTTGCATCAAGCCCATTTCCCCTCATGGTGCTTTAAGAACATGTTTTGCAATGTTGGCCTTTTTGTGGATGTTAATTATGTTAACACCTTCTACCAAATGGCATGTACAATGTCATTTGAACCACAAAATCTAACTATTTTGCATCCATGGGGTCATCCATGTTCGATCTTGATCGAGGGGGACTTTGTTCCTAAAGGTGTTGAATAATTTGGTCATTAATCCCAAAAGGTGGAGTTTGGGTGCGAGAATTACTAGGTGTTGTTGGTTGGGGTATAATCGGTATTGGTGTTATCGGTTGTAAATTAACAAGGGGAAATTTTAGATGAACTTGGGGTTGTGCTTTACAAATTGGGGGAGCTATTGTAGGAGCTAGGGGAGTTTTTAGAAGAATTGAGGGATTTGCCATCCAACATATGTTAACACAGTTGGGTTTAATAGTGCTTTTAGTTTTGTGTCATGTTGTTTTCCTTTTATGCCTTGGCCCTTAACCATTCTTTGTCATGAATGACATTGCCAACATCATCACTAACATCATTGTTTGCATCATTGCTAGCATCACATTCTTATTTCATTATTAGTTCACTTTTAATTAACTGTTAGATTAGGTCATTATTAGTTAACAATTAGTTCACCCTTAGTTAACTATTAGTTTAGTTCACTTTTAATTAACTATTAGTTCACCCTTAGTTAACTATTAGTTTAGTTCATTCTTAGTTAACTATTAATTCACCCTTAGTTAATTGTTAGTTTAGTTCATTTTTAATTAACTATTAGTTCACCCTTAATTAATTGTTAGTTCAATTCATTCTTAATTAAGTATTAGTTCATTGTTACTTCACTCTTAATCTAGTCATGGGCAACACATGGGGATGAAGCTTTCTTGAGTTAGGAACCCAAGGGGTATAAATAAAAGTAGGACCTTTAATTACCTTTAGTTTGTTCAACACTAGTTTTCGGCACGTTTTCTTATCACAACCTTATTTTGTTCTTGTAATAAAATCTTGTTGGATTCTTGTCTTATTAAGCTTGTGAATTACATGAGTGTATGAAATGTGGTATGTAAAAGTTTTTGAAGGTTTCAAAATCTGTACTAACCTATTTTTAACCTACTTTCAATCTACTTGTTGAAAATTATTTAAAATTTAAAATTGCAAAAATAGATGAAAAGTACATCAATATGCATTAATTTGCAAATTCAATTCATATGGTGCTTAACATATGGGTTTGGGGCATGTCTTGACAATTTTAACCAATGAAAT
>Ga0209208_10001993_pt1 | contig 29128 bp, 22 predicted proteins | sample S1TSphfallax_3_FD_187694 | JGI IMG/M metagenome (GOLD analysis project Ga0209208, IMG submission 187694) | Host-associated microbial communities from peat moss isolated from Minnesota, USA - S1T2_Fd - Sphagnum fallax MG (SPAdes) (version 2) | ecosystem: Host-associated > Plants > Peat moss >...
ACAGGCGCAGGAACCTCCCATGCAGGAAATGTGGTACTAACCACTGACATATCATCAGGCACCAGGAGGGAAATTTATTTTTCTTATTTATTGCAGATACAAAGTCAAAAAGAGAAAAAATTTAAAAGCCCTGCCGCAGAACAACGCAGTTCTCCACAGCCCTGCACGGTCAGAGCGAAAGCAGCGCCAAATAGAGGTCATTAGGGGCTGTGTAGCGTCCCACAGAGTTCTGAACATTTCTCCAAAGGTGGTGGAAGGGGGTAGTCCTCACTATCCATTAGGAGATTCCAATTGCCCTGTAACAGAAAAGGATGCATGGGAAGTTCTTAGGGTTACTATGTGAATAGATTGATCTCTGTCAGAGTCATGGTGCTGAAAATGATCTTTTGTTTTGTTATTCACAAAAATGTTTCTTGAAGGAAGGCTTGATGTGATGATAAGCTTGTTTTCAAATTTGTGCAAAAGTTTAGGGATTAGTATAATGTTTCTTGTTTTATTCTTGAGTGGAGGCAAATGGTGCGAGTTATGGAGTGTGGGAGGCAATGCAACTACAAAATAAACATGGGATTTGAAGCTAAATATAATGGCTAGTTTTGTGTGGATTTTGGTGGTAGAATTTGCATTTAGAATTGTTGAGACACTTTTCACTTGTGATGAAGGGATGAATGCTCGAAATAAGTAGGTTTTGTTTGTCTTTCTAGGAGGTTGCTCTTGTTTTGTCTACTACACAATTAACCTTTTAGAAAAAAGTTGGGTATTTTTATAGACATAGGTCAATGGTCAAGGGAATGATGAAAGATATAGGGATTTCATGGGCAACCCATTGGCAAAGGAACATGTGTGAGTGAGCATTGTGATGGGGGTGTTAAATGTTTTGGATGAAGGAAGAGAGTACCCAACAATATGGGACCTCCAAATGTGTGCTTGAATTACTAAGTTGGGTACTAAGGCAACATTTGTCAAACTTCATGTTTGACGCACTCCCAATATCCTTAATAAACTCAAATGTGAATTCAAGGTGAACATAGCAAAAGAATGAAAAATAAGAGTACACTTCTTGGTTCGCGGCACTTCGAAAGTAGAGGGGCGTGCTAGAGCTTCAGGATAGGGATTAAAAATAGTGACAAGCAAGTCAATTATTCACATGGACCTACGTAAACCAAACAACAAGTTGATTAGTGCATAATTAGAACACTTTTGGTGCACAGATGAACCACAAATAAGCACAGGCTCACAAGACTCACCATACCCTGGACTTGGGGGAAGCCACCACCTTCCTCCTTATAGTATTATTTATGCCTAGCCATAGGACCAACACCCAAAATTCATTTTGTCTCCGGACATCCCAAGTTGGAGTCCCAAAGCTCCTTAAACTTGTATTTCCATGACTTTAGAAGCTCATAACTTTATATGCAAACCTCTGATTAAGGTGAGGTCTCAAGCAAAATTGTATCCCTTGTTGAGATTTTTCCTACGAATTGTGGCACACCACCTGCACGCAAAAAAATTAAGGAAATTCTCGACTTTTAATTGTCAGGAATCAAATTAACAATTTTCGACCCTTCTTTTGGCCATAACTTATGTTTTAAATGCCCAAATGCATCATGCAAGCACATTTTAGACATTTAAGTTTGAAGATTTTTCCAAGGATATAAAAAAAAATTTAATCCAATGAATTTTGACCCTTACAATTGCCCTTTGAAGATTCGGAAGTCCATTGGGACTCTAACTTCCAAAATGGGAATTCACTTGGGAGTCTGAGGTTCATTCTTTCACACTTTCCTAAACTCATGTGGGGATGAAATGTGACTCCCAGGGTTCACTCTTGACCGGCACCTTTGCAAGCCCTTGCCTTGGTCACATGCCCAAGGCTAGGGTTGCGACATCTCAAATATAGTCATGTGCATATGTGTTGGAGAATATCCCACCTTTGGGGGATTTTCAACTAGTTATATTGGCAACATGGCAACAAATTAAAGCTTGGATTGTGGAGCCAGTGCATGTGGATGCTACAATAATCAATTCATGTGCACATCATTTTTGGTGGTTATGGACTAACCTGGCTTTGCCCAAGGTATTTCAAAAGGCATATCAACTAATTATGAGGTCACCCACATGCCTAGTGGATGATATTTTGAATCCAAGATGGCATTCTTTTGCCATTTAACATGATGATCAACCACCTTTGGTTATGGTCAATAAGGTTAGCCTACCTTAGGTAGCATTATTTACTCTTTTGAGTTTTCCATGTTCTCACACATTTGGAGATGGTGGTCCAAACATGATATGGGATGCCAACTCATCCAAAATGTTGGACAAGTATGCCATGCCCTTATTAGAGGAAATCTTTAATGCCCTTGGTCAAATCAAGGTTTTTAATACCTTGGACTTAAGATCTAGTTACCATCAATTGCCATTGAGGGAAGGTGACAAGGTCAAAATGGTATTTTGGAGAATCAATCTTCATGGGAAGGATTGTTTATACTAATGGTGGTTTTTGCCATTTGGTTTGAAAAATGCCCTTACAAAATTTCAGAAGGTGATTAATTGGGTGTTGTTAAGATTTGGTTTTGCCCAATGTTACATTGTTGACATTATCATTTTTAACTTGATATCAAAGCATCATGAGCATCATCTGTAAGAAGTAATTGGAAGACTTAAAGATCATAACCTTAAGCTTCATCCAAACAAATGTTGATTTTTCTAGACACAAGTGGAATACCTAGGTCACATGATTTATCCAAGTGGATTGGGGGTACAAAAGGTCAAGGTTGAAGCCATTTCACAAGTACTCCAATCGACAAATGTCAACTAGTTATAAATATTTTTAGGCTTGTGTAATTGTTATCAAAGATTTGTTAGAGTATTTAGTAGCATTATTAAACCTTTAACTAAGCTAACACAAATAAACTAGGAATATGTTTGGGGTGAGGAGCAAGAGTAGGCATTTGAAGAATTGAAGGCCCAACTTTCTTTGGTCCCCATCTAAAGGTGACCCATTTGAGAACGTCATTTTTAGTTGCATACTAATTGGAATACCTTAGGGCCAAGAACACATTTATCCAATAGATGATGATGGTTGGGAGTTTGTGGTGGCATATGCCAATTAGTCTAACAACAAGATAAAGGCAAAGTACAGTTCACTTGAAGGGGAGTGCTTCACTGTTGTTTGGGTGATTTTATCTTTCAATGTTATCTATATGGTAGCCCATTTACTATGGTTACTACTCACCAGCCCCTAAAGTTTTTGATGGAATCAAATCAACTCATAGGCAAGTTGGCCAAGTGGGTGCTCATCCTACAAAAGTACGATTTTGATATTGTTCACAAGGTTGGTAGGCTTAATTGAGATGTCGATGGGTTGAATCAAAACCCAAGTTTTAGTGAGAAAGATACCATAGTTGCCAAGTGGCATGGAAAGGTGAATTTGTAGGTTGTGTCAAGATGGCATGTTTTTACATACCTATATACTTTGTTGGGGTGTTCTAGCGATGTACCCCAAGGCAACACAAGTGGTGGGAATCCCATAATGATGATGATGAACCAGAAAGCAATAGTGCCTTGGACATCCATCTAGATTTACCTATTATGGCATATTTATAAACCAGTGAAGTTTTGGTGGGATTGACACCTAAAGAGTGGGATCAAGTTGTCCACAAGGTGAAACAATACCAATGGGAAGGTAATTCTTTATTATGAATCTGGACATATGGGCCAAGTACAAGTAGTACCACGCCCATAGTAATGTGAAGGCCTTGTATGGTATGTTCATGAGGAGTTGGGCCATTTTGGGGTTCAATGAACTTACAATTTACTTTAGGTATAATATTGGTGGTGTGGGATGCAACTATAGGTTTAGTAGTTTGTTTTTCGGTGTGTGGTATGTGATTGAGTATGAACATCATTGGACACCCCAACTATAAAATGTTTTGTTTTGACAAATGTTGATTTTCAAAATGGCAAAAAATTAGGGTTTTAAAGGCTTTCAATTTCCAAATTAAAAAATAATTTAAGAATTTAAAATTTTGCTAGATTCTATTTTAAGTTCCATTAAAAAATGTAGTTCAATTTCTTTTTCAATTACTTTTTTTTTTGGCCACATTTGGTTAAATAATCACTTCAATTACATCACAAAATTGAAAAGAAAATTTCATTTAGTTACAAGTTGAAAAACCAACCCAATAATAATGTTAATTCTTCAAACATCATTATCATCTGACTTGGCCTACCATTAATAAGTACCTACCACCAAATACTAGCCCTTCCTTGGATTTTTCATCCCCAATGCAAATTAAATCTAACACGCAATTTTGATGTGGGTCTAATGATGAAGATGTCCTTCCTTTAACCCTAATTAAATTATATTGATTTAACACCGAACCTTCAAAGTTCAAACCCATGGTTCATGAATAATCAACAAGATTCAATAAGTGAAATGTTGTTCCATGCTCATATCTTCTTATTCATTGCTTGTACCAATTTTTGATGGTAGCTAAATGCTAATATTCTAACGTAGGTAAGGGCTTAAACCTTTATTATATTGCTTATGGGAGTGCTACCTCAAGCTTTAGAAATTATCTTTGAAGTGCAAAGAAAAAAGAATAATGAAAAAATAATAAGAACAAAAATAAGCTTTCCAACTTGCAAAACACATTTTTATTTTTATTTTTCCTTATTTGAATCCCTCTTATTTTCAAACTTCATAACTTTTTTATTTCTTATTCATTTTAAATGATTTAAAGTGTTATAGGAGTGCCACCTGAAGTTCTACAAATCATCTTTCAACTTTAATAACAACAAAAAAAAACATACAAGGAATTTTTTAGGTGTTCAGGAATTGGCCTTTGTAGCGTTCAATGATTTTTTTTTTTTGAGTTCTTGACTCCTTTTACTTTGAGAGGCCATAACTTTCTCATTTCTAATCCATATTTGACAATTGTTAGTGTGTTAGATGCGTCAAGAGGAAGGGTTCAAATTGGTTTGGACACCAAAAACAATAGAGCCCTCCTCTTGAATTCAACTTGCCCTGACTGTTTTAAGTGTTCGATCATTAGCCATTCTACCCTATTGGAAGTACCCCAAAGTTAATCCTAATGGTAGAAGCATTTCCACTCTTGCTCTTTTGTCTTTCACCTTAGAAAAGCAATTTGAAACATTGCAATAAAGCACTAAACACCTTGCAAGGAGCTTTGTCTAGCACATTTGTTAGTCGATAGAGCTCAACCTTGCATAGAATTGCATGGTTTTGTTGTAATGTTTGATTGGTTTCACTCTCCTTTTAAATTAAAAAGTTGAGTACTATTATTCAATGTCCAAGATTATGTTTATGGTTGATACTCTCACTTTTGTCATAAAGGTGTTAGATTTGAAAGTAGCATGGAATGACAAAACATGCAGAACAAAAAGAATTGCACACCAGAGCAAGTGTTAGACTTAAGGCCTCTCTCCATTCATGGAAACTGATAAGGCACAGATGAGCATGGGGAGAAAATTGTCCTTGCATCAAGAAACAAGGTATGTTGGTCCAGGTATGGTACCTTGATTGTTGATGCAAGGACATTCACTTTCCATTGGAGAGCTACAACTGTGGTGAAAATATGTAATTAATCATGTTAAAAACTCTGGTAACACTTGTTCTCATGGAAAAAGGACAAATGTCTATATGGTGAGTCGCAGTTTGATATGGAGCTGTGAAAAGTCTTGCAATTGTTCCATGTTTGACCCATAGAGCTCTGAGATCCCTCTGAACACAACGACTTGACAAAACATAATGGAGAACAACACGCTAACTTAGAGATCTTAAAAAAACATAATGGAGAACAACACGCTAACTTAGAGATCTTAAAAAAACATAAAGAAAAGCACAAGAGCTTAATGGAAAGGTGACATTACTAATGCTCACCAAAGAAGAATTCGAACGAGGACCTAGATAGTGGAAAAATAAGGGGCCATACCATTCAGTCATCACACTGGGGGCCATGATCCACCTATTTTGTTGTACCTATTCATCCTCATAATGATAAAAAAAACCCAATGATTTCAAATGAAAATTTGATCAAAAAGTCAAGATTTTCTGAACTAATTACTCTGCCATCTAAAGCTTGGTAGCAAGTCCACAACAGGAATATGCAAGGTAAAATAAAAAGTCATACTGTGGCCAAACAGATTTCTACATGTGCGTGGAATATGAGACAGGACTGGGGATGGTACATAATATATCATGTGTGAAAACTCTTAGGCACAAACTGGCTTGAGCTTGCCATACAAATTACTGCTCACAAAGAAAACAAGCTTTGTCATTAAAACAGGGACCCAATATCATAGGCAACTACTGGTGCAGAGGTATTTACTATTTACATACATACACCCAAGCAAAAATTGAAAGGCTGAACAATAGCTTTATCATATTACTGTTGGAGCGTTGAACCTTATACCCCACGCAATCGGCGCATGCATAAATAACCCTTTCATAGTCAACAACATTGCACAAAAATAAATTGTTATAACAGTTGTCACAATCTCTCTCCCACCATATATCAACACAACAACAAATTGCATTCTTCCAAAAGGCTTTGTCCCACCTTCCTCGTGGACAAGCGCCGCACATAATCATTAGAACTGGAATTAATGAATAAACCAATATTGTGCAGTTCTTTGATTCACAAATTAATGAACAAACCAATATTGGGCAGTTCTTTGAAAATTTCTAGAATCAAACAACCTCAGTGTCTAGGATTTTGATTCAAAGAATGTCCTGTTTCGGGTTTTGAAAAAATTGGTTCACGGTAGCTTGTTCTCTGGTTTTGGGAGAACCACCCTTTCAAGTCAGAGCCGCTTCTTTGATTTTTGAGAGCCGTTAGTTGGTCACATACGTAACCCTTACTCTTTGGTTCTTTCTTTGATAAAGAGAGAACCGCCTAATTGACTGAAATAAACCACCCTCCTCAAAGCTAGCACAAATGGATTAGTAATATCTACGGCCACACAAATCACACAAAATATGGAGCCCCTTATTCCCAATCTTGGCATTCTTAATGAAAGCACTATTCTCAATTTTTCCTCCAAGCAACCAATGTACACTAAACTAATTATTATTGTTTTGGAACAAAAATCTCAAGTTTTTTTGATAAAAATATAGATTTTTGGTGGAAATTTTTGTATATCTAGCGTAAATTTTTTCTTGCTTTGGGCGAAATTCTGCCAAATTTTCTATATCACGACATTAAAAAAAAATCCTGATGTAGACTGTGCCATGTGGCCTGATGTAAAACCACTGCCGCTGCTAACTTATATAAAACTATTAAGTATCACAATGTTTTTGTCGCACATAAGTTTTTGCATCACTTTAATTCACTTCAGCACTTAATGCACATTGGCAGCCTGTTTTAATACAAAAAGCCCAATGCCCATTGCCTACCACAAGTCAGTCCCAAAACAAATAATTCCTAAAAAGCTTTTTTGGCATCATATTTGTATATAGTCCATAACTTCCATAAAAGCACAGCCATCTGATTTAAATGCCTCTATGCTAATCTAGCCTCACTAATCAAGATTAGAAATCAAGCTTACCCACACTAATCATAAGATTAGAAATCAAGCTTTAGCCTCAAAAATCAACATTAGAAATGAAGCTTTATTAGCCTCACTACGTAAATCAAGATTAGCAAATGAAGCTTAGCCTCACTAATCAAGATTAGAAATGAATCTTAGCCTCACTAATCAATATTTAGCAATCAAACTTTGGGCTCGCTAATCAAGATTAGAAATTGAGCTTAGCGTCACTAATCTCAAGATTATAAATCAGGCTTAGCCTCACTCATCAAGATTAGAAATGAAGCTTAGCCTCACTAATCACAAGATTAGAATTCAGGCCTAGCATTAGTAATCAAAATTTAGCAATCAAGGTTTAGCCTCACTAATCAAGATTAGAAATCAAGCTTAGCCATACTAGTCAAAGATAGGTAGCAATCAAGCTTTAGCCTGACTAGTCAAGATCAACAATCATGCTTAGCCTCACTAATCGAGATTAGCCATGCCTGATTTCAAGTTTAGTGCCCTTAATCCTCTTGGTTTGTCTCCAACTCTCTGTCTCTGTCTCTCTCTCTCTACTTCCACAGCGCACGAGCGTTGCCGGTCTCGTGACTTCGTCGTCGCAGAGATTTTTGTGATTTTTGTGATTGTAGCGAAATTCCTTGGAGCTTGGTGATCAGTTTATATACTTGTGTAGTTTTTCTTCTCTTTCAGAACAAAAAGCGGCAGAGCATCCACTGCAATGGTTACGCAAGTGATGACCTGCATCATGGAGGGTCTGCAGCACTTGGGTCGAACGTTGCAGAGAGAGAAATTGAACTGCTTCCCAAGAGAGATCCTTAGCAGCAGTTGGAACACCATGCACGATCAGTGGCAAGTGATTACAGCATACGCAGCGCTAATAGCAGTGACTGTGTGGATGCTGCTGGGTCTCCGGATTCTGCCGAGAGGATTATCAGGAGGAGGAGGAAGAAGAAAATCATCTTTACCGGGACCCATTCGTTGGCCACTCTTAGGAGCTGCTCCGGAGGTTCTGTGGAATTACCACAGACTGAATGACTGGATTGTCTCTTACTTGAAGAAATCTCCCACCATGCATGTCCAGCTTCCGAGTGTCACTTTCACTTACACTGTTCTCCCTGAAAACGTGGAGCACATCCTCAAGAACAATTTCTCCAACTACCCAAAGGTACAGAACTGCTGCAATCCATGATGTTGTTGCAGCAGGCCCATTGCACATCTGATCTCACTGTGGCAGCTGGTTTGCTAGACTTGTGCAGAGAGAATTGCATTTCAAGCTTTGTTCTTGATTGCTCGGTGGTGATGATCTGCTGCATGCTGCATCTGTTGTACAGGGAGAATTGTTTCATGAATTAATGGACATCTTTCTAGGAGATGGGATCTTCAACACGGATGGGGAGTTGTGGCGCAAGCAGCGCAAAACGGCCAGCTTTGAGTTTGCCTCCAAAGTGCTGCGTGAATTCAGCACTCTTGTGTTCCGGGACTACTCCTTGAAGCTTGCTGCTATTCTGAACCGTGCTGCAGCATCCACCGCTGCTGCTGTGGACATGCAGGATCTCTTCATGAGGCTTACGATGGACTCGATTTGCAAGATCAGCTTCGGGATTGAAATGGGGGCACTGGAGCCATCTCTTCCCGACATCCCCTTTGCAAAAGCTTTCGAGACAACAAATGAGATAGTCTCACACAGGTTCATGGATCCCTGGTGGAAGCTCAAGAGGTTCTTCAAGGTGGGTACTGAAGCCACTGTTGTCAAGAGCGCGAAGGAGGTCGATGATTTCACTTACAATGTTATCAGGACAAGACGAGCAGAGCTCGCTGCCGCACGAAGATCTGGACAGAAACTTCAAGCAGATGCTGTGCAATCTCAGGTACACATAGCTGATACCCTCAAACCCCAGATTTTGTGAGCTTCATGTCCATGATGCATTCAGCTTCTTCTTCTTTGGACCTTGCATGGTTGCTGCAGGTAACCAAAGACTTGCTTGGAAGGAGAGATCTCTTTACAAGGTTTCTGTTGCTCAACGAAGAAGCTGAAGAAGGTGCAGAGATGTTCACAGACAAAAACCTCCGGGACACAATGCTCAACTTTGTCATTGCTGGAAGAGATACAACAGCAGTCACACTCTCCTGGTTAGTCATGCCTGATGGAGGACCCATGTAGTTTTCACTAGCATTGATCTCATCATGTGATGCTCAATCTGAAAGCTTCCAGGATCATCAAGTATGGATCTGGATTGTGCACAGGGATGCAATTAGTGTGGATTTGCAGGACTTCCACAAAATTAGGGTTTCATGAACACCATCTCTCAGTGATCATGGATATGATAACTTATACATTTGGTGCTCTCTTTTTTTTTGTTGTTGCTGTGATCACTGCTGCAGGTTTGTGTACATGATGATACAGCACCCAGAAGTTGCAGAAAAGATTGAACAAGAGCTGATCTGCACCTTTGAGAAATCTGAGAAAGAGGATCAATCTGCTGCACCCACGATCATGAATAGCAAGAAGTCTGGCATTGATGATGATGATGATTCTAAAGCATCTGATGAAGCAAGCTTCAATCTGCGAGTTGCAGAGTACTCCCAACACTTCACTTATGACTCTTTGCTCAATCTGCAGTACCTGTATGCTGCCATTCTAGAAACTCTACGGCTCTATCCTGCTGTTCCCATGGTAAGAACTCACACCCAAAAACTAAACCCAAGTCAGATGATTTTTCCTCCTGTTTTGCCTTGCAATCTTTCACTCCAAAAGACTTCAATGTGTTTCTTCATCAATGTCTGATGAGACAGGTGAATACATTGATCTTCAGAGCTGAATTTGAGAACTTGATAGCTTGTCTTTTGCAGACATTTTGTTTTCTGAGCTTTGCGATGATGGTCTTGCTACTGTGCAGCTTAGAATCATGACACATCTGGTTCAACGGAGAAAACCTTTTGTGTTTTTTTGGAATTCAGTAGCTTGTTCATCAGCTGATCTCAGATCATCAGCTCCGCATAGCTTGAACTTTCCCATTGTGCAGAAGTTGATACATGAAATCAACTGCAGATCATGTGCAGACTTGTGCCTATCAGGGATTTGTCCTCTTGAAAGAGACCGAGTGACCTCACAAACAGATTTGTCTGCAAATTGCTTCCATAGTCTGTCTGAAATGGAGTTTTCTGGAAACTTACACTTGCAGAAAAACATAGTACTCAGCTGAAAAACAGGTTTCTCAAGATTTACCAGTATTTTGTTTTGCAGGATGCAAAATCTGTGTTGAATGATGATGTGTTCCCTGATGGAACTCCAGTGAAGAAAGGCAACATGGTTATGTATTCAGCATATGCAATGGGTCGCATGGAATATATCTGGGGCTCTGACGCTTGTGAATTTAAGCCTTCCAGATGGCTCAAAGATGGTGTTGTCCAACTAGAATCTCCATTCAAATTCACTGCTTTCCAGGTCAATTTTCAAACAGTGCAATCATTGTCAAATCTTCATGATTCCTTGAAGCCCTCACTTTGATGTCAAGACAAACAAGTGCCCCAAAAAATTGTTTCTTGAAAGAACTAGGTCACAGAAATTTCAGAGCAATATTTTCAGTGATTGTTTTCATGGGTCACAGAAAGTGTTGAGGAATGTTGTTCAAAGTGATTGTTGTCAGGGTCACCTGAAGTCTTTTCAAGAGAAATGCTTCTTGTTCAGTTACCATGGATCTGTGGAGCTAGACTTCTTATCTTTGTTGAATCTTAAATTTTGCAGGCAGGACCGAGGATTTGCTTGGGAAAAGATTCAGCCATGTTGCAACTACGGATGGTACTAGCCATTCTTTGCAGGTTCTACAAATTCCAACTGGTGTCACAAGCTCCTGTCAAGTACCGACAGATGTCAATTTTGTTAGTAGCTAATGGGTTACATGTGACTGTCACAAGGAAAATGTGAGATTTCTTAAGTCTTTAGACAAAAGACATTCACAATTCTAGAAAAGAGACAGAGAGTCCACACTCCACACTTTATCTGTGGCAAATTCAGCACTGATTGAATCTGGATTTACTGACATGCCCCAAGGGATGCATAGTTAAGGTTCATTCAAGTGAGTAGTTTTCTGGTCATGTGGGTTTGTCCCTGCATCTATCCTTCATTACTCTAACTAGATTTCAAAGATACGAAAGGATGTAGCTGCTCTCCATTCTGCAGATCAAACTCTCCAGCTGCAGTTTACACAGTTTCAAAGTTCAAACTTTGCTATCTGAAATATGAATGACTGTCTACAGGAATTTGAGGTGAATTTGTCTAAAGTTTGAACACAAATTTGAGGTGAATGTGGGGGACCACCAAAGTTGTGAACACTTCAGGTGAACCATAACAACTGGATGGAGGTCTCAACTAATATGGCAGGAATTATAAAACATATTTTGCATACCTTTTTGCACATTCTTGGTCATTGGTTGGCTGAACTTCATAACTTAACACGCTTTTCTGGGTCCCATAACCTTAATGGCTCTGCATGTTATGGCACCTTCACTTGCCATGGCCATTTGGGCAAAGGGGCAGAACTATTACAGCCATGGTGAACCAGCAGCTACTGTGGTACCTACCTTCATGAGGCGGCTGAAACTCTGATTCAGTCTTAGCATGGGATATTTGTAATCTTTAGAAATAATTTAAATGGATTTTTGGATTTTTACCATGGTATTAATGTGGATGCTGGTGAACCAAAGGCAAGCTATCTATTGTTGAGTAGGGGTTGCTGACTTGGTTTGAGACTGTTTGGAGGTACGGTGTGGAAGCTTTCTTGAACCATTTTCTAAATGAAAAACTAAATAATATTGAAACTGAAAATTGTACTGGAATTGTTAGCGTATTTCTTGGTGTTGTTGGAAAGGTCTCTGGCGAGTCCAATTTAATAGAGTTTATTTCACAATTTTCAGACCTAAGGTGTGGAAGATATTGAGTTTTGAGTGGATTTTGTAGTTGGAAATTCAATCAAATTGCAAAAATTGGGTTTGGAGGGAAAAAACAGTTGAGCCCTCAATGTGTTCACATTGCCAATTTTACAAATTTTCAATTCTGAAAATGTGAAAAATAGAGAATGTGTTCACACATGGCCCAAGGGTATAGGCTACACTGGTCACCAGCTTGTTCTAAGTTCTAACCTGCAGTAGAGGACAAATTTGGTACATGATAGGTTATATACGAGTGTATATATATATATATAATATTATATTTTTAATATATTTTTAAAAATTAAAAATTTTAAAAACTATTTTTTTTGTTTTAATTTTATTTAAATTAAATTAAAAAATCTTGAATTGCAGTTTTCTGATGTAAAACTGTTGGCCATCATCCCAAACAAGATTAAACATCGAATGGCCAAAAAGATTATAGAAAACTTTCTGAAAGGCAGAATACTTCTGAAAATTAAATTCTTAAAAAATCGTATGAGTATGTTTTTGGTTGAATTTTCGCTTTTTTTCAACCTGAAAATGGCATATGATTTCGGCACATACAAAGGATTTTGTGAAAATAGCCCTAATTCGCCAGATTTTTAAAAATGTATATATTTTACAATAGATTCCAGCCAGCCATATTCTTTGCGCGAAATTTTGCACCTATTCAATAGAGAACAGATTTACTTGTAGCAGGATTTCCTTTTTTATTCGACAAAAGTTGAAAGGATTTTGAGGAATTTGTTTTTCAAATCGCCATATATCTAAATATCACAGTTCATAAAACCTGATTCCAGCAGCTATCCAAAATATCAAAGAATTCTTAAATTTTTCTACATTCATACCTAGTCTATAGCCAAAATTGGCTAAATATTCTTGTGGATCATGTAGCCAGAAGAGTGGCTACGTCACCAAATTGTAAAAGAAAAACCCTGAATCTTATCTCCCTCGGAAAGAAAGCCCTTAATGAAGCCTACCACAAACAGAGCTCTTTAAGAAGAGAAGAGGAAAATTTGGTTTTGGAGATGGCGCTGCTGCTGCGCTCATTGCAATGTGCGTCGTCGCCGGGGGCGATGTCTGTGTCGCGTTCTGCTGCGTTGCTTCGACTGGCCAAGCCAGAAGGAGCAGCTATGGGAATCTGCACATACCAAGACTTTTCTGCAATGTCGTCTTGTTCTTTTTATTCTTCTCTGGCTTTTGGAGCACTGCACAGCAGCAGCAGCAGCAGCAGAGACAACAGCAGGGGAGGAGTGGTCTCCAAGAAGAAGAAGGCTGTGCTGCGGCCCTGTTCTTCTTATCGCGTTGTAGTTAGAGGAGCAGCTTCGTCGTCGGCTGATGTAACAGGAGAATGTGGCGACAGTGGAGGACGCGAGGAACACGAGCCGCGGAAAATGTTTACCCTCACCACGCCGCTTTACTACGCCAACGCTGCTCCGCACATGGGGAGTGCTTACCCTACCATCGCCGCTGATGCCCTTGCCCGTTTCCAGGTGCTCCCCCGAATTAGGGTTTCTCCCCTAGGCTGTACATTTTCTCTGTGTGCAAGCTTTTTGGCTTCTGCTGATATGCCATTGTTACCCTGCAATCAATGCTGCACATGCCCTTGCGCAGCTCCAGATGCTCCCTGAACAAGGGTTTCTTTACTAGGGTGTACATTTTTCTGAACTAGGGTTTCCTTTTTTGTTCTGCTGATATGCCATTGTTTTGGTGAATAAGAATTTGTGAGGAGGTTGTAGGGAGCAATTTGTGGTTTCTCATGGCACATAATTTTGCTCGCCATCTGTTTGCCTCTAGAGGCACACATGTGATTGCTATACTTGATGGAAGTTCCTCTTGCTATGCAAATGAATGGCCAGTTGTCTGTCTTGTCATGATTGAAGGAGAACTATATTCAATGTCTTTCTGAAGTTCAGAATTTTTTCTGTGCTCTAAGAAGTGCAGTTTTTGTAGCTCCTGATGATGCAAGGTTCTGTAGTGAAGAAGAAGAATAATAATTGGCTTGATGCCTGATCTCAATTGCATGGTATCAGTCGTTCCTGTCTGTGAAAGGATGCTTATTGGCAGAATTTCAGATTTGATTTGGTTATTGGCAATGTCTCAATTCTGTGGGATGGTATACTCTTTGTTTGCAACATAGTGTAGAGTTCAGTGTGCACTATTTGTGTATATGAGGTAGGTGAGTCATTGGGGGAATAAGGAGTTCCAGCTCAGTGTTTGATGTTTATTGGGTTTTTTTGGCAGAGGTTACAAGGGCGAGAGGTGTTTTTCATAACAGGCACAGATGAGCATGGGGAGAAAATAGCCCTATCTGCAGCTACCAAAGGTCGTGCTCCAAAAGAGCACTGTGATTTGGTTGCTGCGGAGTATCAAGCTCTGTGGAATGATGTAAGATCAAGACCATTTAAATATTCAATTTGCATTGCTCTCAGGATGTTTTCTTTGGTTCCTGCTTGACAGAAGAGGTGGATTAACATGACTATAGTGTTCTGATCTGAACTTGCAATTTTGGCAGCTTAGCATAGCCTATGACAGATTTGTGAGAACAACTGAAGCAAATCATGAGAATTTGGTGTCTGAATTTTACAATCGTGTGGAGGCGAATGGAGACATCTACCAGGCCAAGTATGAGGGCCATTATTGCATCAACTGTGAGGAGTATAAGGTACTGACTTTCTTCTAGCTTGACTTCTTGTTCAATCTTCAGAATTACCCTAAACTGATGCATGCCTCTACCCTATCTGTGAAACCTTTTGTTTCTGCTTGTTGTGGCTAGTTGAACACCAGATCTGAAGCTGGACTCTTCTTTTCCTGTATTCAATACTGTTGATATTTCTCCTGGGTCTTGTAATATGCAGATTCTGATAGGATCCTGTTTTTGGCAGTAGGATAGGACACTCTGCAAGATTCTCATATCAGTCTGTTCTTGTTGCCAACTATGTTCAGAGACTGAGATTGAGGATCACATCATGAAGTGGGGTGCAACAGGATGAGAAGGAGTTGATCGAAGACCATTGCTGTCCTATCCATCGGAAAACCTGTGAGCTGCGGAAGGAAGACAACTACTTTTTTGCTCTCTCTAAGTATCAGCAACCTCTGGAGGAACTTCTTTCTTTGAATCCAGACTTTGTGCGACCATCTTTCCGCATGAATGAGGTGTGAAAGACTACTTTCAGCTCTTAGCTTTGTATAATTGAGCAAGGCCCATTTGTAGTTTTCTTTTAAATTTCTATTCCTCTTACAATGTCCTACATCACCAAGGCCCCCTGAGGAACTTACCATAGTGACTGTGAGAACCCACAATAAATTTCTCCCTCTTTTCTTTTGGCCCCTCATTAGTGGTGATGGATGGGACCTGATTCTATGGGAAGTTCACAGGCATCACAATTAAGGTTGTACTTTACTGTCAATTGGGGAGCTCTTATCTTGACGTAATCTATGGAAAAGTTGTAGATGCCAGTGTAAGGCTGCACTTTTTTTTTCATTATAATTTCCTACTGAGACAGTAGATAGGAACTTCTTTTGATGCTGATGTGAAGTTTGGATTAACATTTATGAGTGTTTTCTAGATCTGTTTTACATGAATACTTTAAATCTTTGAATCTAGAATTCAAAGTGGGTTAAAGGTTCCACTTCTCAATGTTATAAAAGTTTTTCTTCTTTGAGTCTTTTCATTGATGTGCCTGGGTTTAATCTGATTGCTAGATATGTGGGACTTTAGTTAGAGGATGGATCTGAAGCTGAATTGGTTGAATTTGGCCAACAGGTGCAAGGGTGGGTTAAGGAGGGGTTGCGGGATTTTTCAATTTCACGTGCTGCTGTTGAATGGGGCATCCCAGTGCCAAGTGACCCAAAGCAGACTATTTATGTCTGGTTTGATGCTCTTCTTGGGTACAATTTTTTTATCCTCCTCCTTTCTTCATTTTTCATTTGCCCAATCTATGCAGACTCTAGAAAATTTTACCATGGAAAGCATTTATATTTGGTGAGAAGGGCAATTGTTAATGCAAGATGGTGAAAATGTTCCATAGCCCTGGAAAAACAGCTTTTCTCTCTTCGGAAAACTGGCAATATAGGGATGGGTTGGAAATGGTGGAAGGGCTTGTATCCAAAATGCACTTTTGTGTGTGGTGATTATGCACAAGGCAACTGATGCTAAATTGTTTTGCAGATATGTGTCAGCTCTTTTAGGAGATGGGAAGGAGCCCAACATAGCAAATGCAATTCAGAAGGGCTGGCCTGCTTCTGTGCATATCATAGGCAAGGTCTGTTGTGATTACTTCCTATTTGTGTGTGATCAGTGCCTTTATTGCCCAACTTTGTTCTGTCAAATTGTGCCAAGGTCATGGAACCCTATCAGTTTGAATTGGCAGAGTGCAAGCAAGCAATGCAGGACAGTTGCCAACCATGTCATTATTACCTACCAGGGAAAACATGTGAAATAGGTCAAGATAATTTCTTGATATCTAGAACTTGATGCTGCAGAACTCATCTGTACAGGTCATGCTTCTCAAGAATTTTCTTGAGGGTTTAGGACTTTTCAGTTGCTTCTTATTCTGAGGTGGGATCCTATGGTACTTGCCATGCAGGATATTTTGAGATTTCATGCAGTGTACTGGCCCGCAATGCTAATGTCAGCAGGCCTTCCTCTTCCAGAAGCAGTATTTGGTCATGGATTCTTGACTAAGGTACAGTAATCCTTTGAATGTGGAGGCTCTTTTCTTTCAGCAACATAGTAAAAGTTGCAGTAATAGACACTTGGTTGTGTAGTTTTTCTTTTGCAGAATTAGTAGAAGGCTGTGAATCCGGCACTTCCAATACATCATACTTGTTAGTGAAGGCATCTCATGTGGGAGAATCTATAATGTCATCTTCAACAAGTACTGATATAAAGTACTCTATCTAATGGATTGCAGCTGCTCACTGTAATGCAGCTATGGTTAGAAATTTACATATTTGGATGACTCTGCTGTTTTAATGGCCATTGGTGATCCAATTGCATATGGTGTTTGGTTTCACAGGATCAACATTTGACTTATGATATGTTATAGGATACTGTGACCTAGACCTACAAATTACTTGCTTCTCTTGGTTTCTGAAGACTGGATGATCATACCAGGTTCTTGCCAGCTATGACATCAAAACCAATGTCTTTTGATTCTTGCAGGATGGCTTAAAAATGGGGAAGTCTTTGGGGAACACAATAGAACCAAGGGATTTATTATCAAGGTTTGGAGTAGATGCAGTGCGCTATTATTTTCTGAAGGAAATTGAGTTTGGGAAAGATGGTGACTTCTCTGAGGAGCGCTTTATCAACATTGTCAATGCCAACTTAGCTAACACCATTGGTATACTCTACTTCCTGCATACTTGCAGTTTGTGTTGGATTCTTCTAAAAGAACTAGAGGGTTGGTTCTTAAAGAAAAATTCCTGTTTGGAATTTCCGCTTTTGGCATTTTCAGAATGATTTTGCTTCGGGTCATGTAAGTGGGGAGCTTCCTTTAAGCCCACTTGTTCTTAGTTTTTCCCTGTTCTTTTCCCTTTCTGTCTTTCTTTGTTTCTTTGTCTGGTCTTTGTTGTGGGGTCTGTTGCTAGCCAGTAGTATGGCTGAGTCTTCTCGTTGCTTCTGGAGTTGCAGCAGAAACTCAGTTCGTAGGATGGTGCTTGTCACCAGCCTTTACCCACTGTAAGGAGCTGATGAAGTCAGTGGGGAAGTTGTGATAGTTAAGTCACTATCATACATACTACTGTTGATGGTCCCTGAACAGGTGTGAGACTGGCACTTTTGTTCATACCGGTGTGTGTTTTTCGTTTTTCGTTTGTTTTTTGTCTCCCCTTGTTTGGTTCTTTCTGTGGCTTCCTGAGGAAGTGTTAGCCTTGCTGTTTCTTCTTCATCGTGAGGATGGAGATTTCTCTTTTCTTATGAAAGATATTGGTGTTGGATTGTTGATGGAAGTGACTGAACATTTGTTCCCAGAGTTGGATGTGATGAAGTGCATAAAAGAAGAAATTCACCTCCTAGGCACAAGTCTTGGAAATGAAAACAAGTTGCTTTGGCTTATAGAAGAGTGGCCTTATCAAGTTTGTGGATATCTATCTTGCACAAATTAGTAGGATTGGGGATCTAGGATGTTTGAATGCTTTCAAGTGCAACTTCCATACACTTAGTCTGTACTCCTACCAACCATATATTACACAATTGTAAATGCAGGGAACTTGCTCAACCGCACTCTTGGATTGCTCAAGAAGAATTGTAATGCCACTGTCCTGTTTGACTCGGCCTCAATTCCTGAAAATAATTCTCTGAGAAAAGTTACAACTGAATCGGTATGGTGCTATTTTTGCCTTCCTCCTGGCATGTATTGTTTGGCTGTTTTGAATCTGTGAACCCCAAGTAAACTTTCTTGTGTACCTGAATGTGTTTTCTGGAATACATTCTTAGCAGCACTTTCAAGATTCAAGTAGAGATTGCATCATGGATCACAGTGGCTGAAACTATGGATTTGGACAAATAAGTTGGTATATGGCCAGTTGCTTTAATATTGACATGTATTCCTGATGTTGGTTTCTCTCAGTGTTCCTGTGGAAGCTAGGAACTGTAGAAATGTAACATAATAAACATTTTGCATGTTTATTCTGTCAGCAAGTAAAGGTCCCATGAGTTTGCCTGAGAAAGCTGTTGAAGGAACATATGTAGCCTGAACAATTGATTTAAGAGTAGAAGTTAAGGGGCCCAATTTATTGTCCCTTTACTGTTCAGGTTCAAGTAGAACTAGGATAGAAGGTTGTGTTTATTAGCAATGGAAGTGTAAGCTTCAAACTTTTTTGAACAGGTGGAAAGAGCAAGGGAAGGTTATTCACAGCTTGATTTCTCGTCATCATGTGATGTCATCCTCAACATTGCAAGTGCAGGGAATGTTTATATGAATGACCGCACCCCATGGTCTCTTTTCAAACAAGGAGGTCTGGCTTCAAATGAGGCATCTCAGGTTTTTCCTCCTATGTTTCCTATGATATCTGATGTTTTGCACAAGTGACCCATTCCTTGCAACTATCATCAGAAGAATCTTGGTGTACTATCCCATACATGGTACCCTCGACTTCCAAGTAGGAGGCTGACATTGAACACCATGAAGCCAATTTGATGTTCTTGTTGATCTAGAGCTTTTGTTTGCAGGAAAATCTCCATGGAAATAGGAGGATTTGTTGCAATGATGATCTGGATAGTTCAGTTACCAGTGCACAAATGCAGACAAGGTTTCAAGGTGAACGATAGCTTAGTAGTGTATGAACTGTGCAGGATCTCACTGCTGTTTTGGAAGCAGTTCGAATACTGGCAGTGGCTTTGTCTCCTGTAATACCTGAGCTGTGCGGCCGCATTTACTCACAATTAGGTTACTCAAAAGCAGACTTTGAATCGCTCTCATGGGTCTGTCTTCTAAACCCACAACATGAAAGTAATATTTCCTTTTATTTCTTTGCATCAGCTTACATGATATCTTTTGGAGAATGTAGCTAACACACCAGTTATTTAACCTTTGTGCAGGTGGATACACAGTGGGGTGGGCTAAGAGCAGGCCAGGTGATGGCTAATGCCCAACCCATTTTCAAAAAGCTAGAAGAGCTGGAGCCACAAGAGAGCAATACAGAATCTTTGAAAGGGAGTGGAACGAGTGTAGATCACCAATTCAAGCAAAAGTCAGCTCCTGTTACTGCTTCAATAGAGTTGTAGGAGCCAGTGTCTTACTGTGTATTCTTCCCAAGATCTTGTCACTTAATTTAACATCATTATTTCATGGGATGTCTTTTGAAATTTGGTATAGGATCATTGCAAGCTCATGAGAGTTAACTGACTTCCCAGTCTGCTGGATTTCTAGCTTCAAATGTAACAGAAAAAAGAGAGTAAGTATTGATACCATCATGTAGTCAACTTGGGCTCCACACTGCTGCACATTACAAGTGACAATCAATTAATAAATGAACTGATTTTTGAAAATTAAATTCCAGTTGAATGAAAATATTAAATGGTCTTGCATGCAACTTGAATCAAATTCAATTCAATTCAATTCAATTTAGATAGAATAGAATAGAATTGAAATTCCTAAGTTGAGTTCAGATATTTTGAATGGAATTGATGGAGATTCAATTGGCAGGAGGTAAATTGATAATCTGCTCATGATTATGGTGTCCAAAAAACAACTGTGGAAAGACAAATGTAAAAAGACATGTATTCATTTCTCATTACATGTGTTTAGAATTGTCTAAACAGATTTCAGTTTTAAATCTGAAGTTGACCTACCTTAACCAGTAAAAAATGAATCATTGTCACTGAAGTAAATTTGTTTGTTTGCTGATTACAAAATTCTTGGATGCAAGAGACTTGATAATCTTCTAAATTTTTGCATCAATTTCAATTTTGTTCTGGTTGTAATAAATATACCAAATTGTATAGTAGAAGACAGCAGAAGGGAAACCACTCTTGCATAACACAATCTCTTGGATATGCTTTTGTTAGAATTAAATTTTAGAGAATTAATTTCAGTTCATGGTTTCTGTTTAGTGAATTCAATCTTTTGAACTGGTGTCAAAGCTCACCAAAAGATTTAATCAGCTCAGTGCAACACACTGAGGTGAACAAACTGATGATGACTTGACAACCTCCATTTCTTACACTGGATGGCACATTAGTGTCACTCCATCAGGAATGGCCACACCAACCCAAAAATGAAGATAATTTCATACTGCATTGCACAGTTAGTTCATGCTATATTACACATTTGGGCTCTACAATGCTTCACATTTACCAATGATGATCTACTATTTTTTTTCTTCTTCTTATGTTTTCATATGGTTTTCAATAGTTCATCATTATTATTGAATAAAAAGAGTTATTAATAAGTAATATAAATATAAATCTTATGGACATGAAAAGGCACATGTTAATTTGTTTTTTTTATATCCATGGTGATGAGTAGAGGAAAGTAATGAGATAGTTATTAGGAAAGGAGGGAGGTAGTTATTAGAAAAAGGGTGAGATAGTTAGGTTTTCATATGATCCTTCACATTCTAGTTAACTGGAACTTTCAAGGGACCATTGTATGTTATGCAAAATCCTCCCTATACTAACTCAGAAAACTGTCACTGAAATTTAGTTTGTCATTTTGCAAGCAATTAGCTTCTCCAAGTGTTGACATTTTAACTCTTGGGCAATATGTAAAACTTTTGATCTGAATGTTGCAGCAGAGAGGAGATGCTGCTAGTAAGGGAGGAAAGGAGGAGAACAAGAGTCAGAGCACACGAGTGTAGGGCTGTTCTTTACTTTTATGAAGCACCTCTGGTTTTGGGTTTAAAAAATAGATTAGAATGGTTCTGGTTTTGCACATAAATGGAACTGGCAATCCAGTTCCATGTCCAGTTCTTCAAAAAATAAATTCTGGTTCTGGCTCTGAAAATCAAATCTGGTTCCAGGTAACCCAGACTGGAACCAGTGGTTAACTCTGGGTCAACCCCTGGTTAGCCCTCAGTTCTAGATTTGTTTTTCGAAAAATCCTGGTTTCAGTTCTAGTTTTGGTTCTACAAATAAATAGAACCTGGAACTCCATACCAAGTCTGGTTCTTAAAATAATCTAATTCTGGCTCCTGCTCCAAAACTAGTTCTAAAAATCAGAACCAGTTTGGGTTTGGTTTTCACTAACTGGAACCGGAACCAGCAGTTCTAACCCACCAAACTGGTACCTGCCCAACACTGGAGCACACCTCCTAGCAAGGCTTCTGCCAATGGACCAGCCAACCACATCTAGTCCTCATAGGCTATCTTCAGCTTGCTCAGAACAATGCACCCGAATGTTATGCTGGTTCAACAATTTGTCCAAAGACACCAACAAGGTTGTTCCATTCAACTTCCATGTTGATGCTGCAAATGACTGCACGGGACACAATGTCAGAAGTGTTCCATCAAATCTTTCCATGATTTAAGCTTCTTTCCACAGGTTGGGTAGGTTCAGAATCCAGAATTGGTGAAAGTTCCTCAAAATGGATTAATTCATTGTCCAATTGTGTTGCCTGCACTGACCAATAGAGAACACAAGCATTCATCTGGGACATCATCCTCTGCTTGAAAACAAGCTTGAGGCTCTCATTGAACAGATACAGACAAGTCACATTTTATATGAAGATATGTTCCAAGCAGATAGTCAGAGATATGGTGAAGCAAGGAACCAAGAGGAAAGAGGAACAGTGTTGTCAAGTGAACATACTCGGAATTGTAGCTGGGCTTGTATTCTGGGCTTCGGAAGGAGGTCATGCAGCTGAAGCTATCAGTTGACAGTCTAGAGAAAGAGCATACCTTCAGGAAATTGAAAGCTGTGCCAAGCCCCTGAGGTAGCCTGCCACCTTCCGGTAGATAGTTTTGTTCCAAAAAGATAGATTTGCAATCATGTCCCATGTCCCCTTTTCAAATTAGATACACTATACGTGGGCATGAAAGCAACTGAATAAGTACTGAAGCTTCAACATTTGGCCTAGACATATGTGTCTGAGCCAGCTGCAATTGATTACAAATAGGAAGGGCACCTAATGTGCACCATTCTGACATGAAAAAACTGGCACCCAAACATGGCAGGTTGAAATGTAGATTCAAGGAGCCCTATATGCTGAAGACAGCCCTTTGGTGATTGCAGAATGATAAGATTCAAATGCTGACAGACAGCAGCCCTTCAAACCACAGCCCATGATCATCAAGAGGGCCAAGGTTTGTGACATTGCCAGACCATCAAAAAGACCTCCTTGATGACAACAAACCACTCTTTGCCAATATGGATTGAAGTTGCAAATAGATACATGCATAGGTATACATCTCAAGGCATTATGCATTACGTAGCACACAAGGGTGGTACAAATTTTGGTTCTGTTGGAGAAGAATTTTCTCACTCAAACACTATCCCCTCCAAAGGCATTTGCGACATAGGATTATTGCTTGCAGAATAAAACACCCTCATATTCTCCTCACATGCAGATCCACCTCAAACCTGATCCCAAGGAAACAGGGGCTGAAGCTGCATCTTGTTCCGCAGAATGTCAAGTGACAAGATCTTGAGGGATACTACTGAATAGCTCCAAATGCAGTGGGGAAGGTAGTAGGGATGCAGAGATCCAGAACATGCCAGAAGAGTTGCTTGGGGGCTGATTGATAAGAAAGCATCCACCACTTCCAAAAGTTGTAACAACAACACCAGTTTAGACTCTGGAAACTTTTGCAATCCCATCATCACACATACAATGTGTGCACTCCGACAGAAAATTCCTCTCCCATGAGACAGAAAGTCTCAAGCTAACATATGTGGGCAAGACAAAGACACAGAGAATGAGCTCAGAAAAACACACAAAGCAATGAGGGAAAAGAGCCAGCAGAATTCAATTACTGGTACCATCATCTTCCCCCCTTTTCCTTGCTGGTATACAAATTCTCTCTTTATACAGTTGACACAATTGTGACACTACAGAGCAAGCTTGAGCTTGTGTGATGAATAGACTACATCAATTATGGCACAAATAGGTCACTCCTGTGTAAATGGCCTAAGTGTGCCATAGAATTTCTGGACCGCAATATTCATCACTGCCTAACCACACCGGTGATGCACACACTCTTTCTAACCCTAAACTCCAAAGCGGTGCTTTCTAAACTCTGCTTTCTTTCTTCAAGACTAGGAGAGGATTTTTTCAGTCCTTGCAACAGTGACATGTATGAGAGTACAGAGAAAAAATCCACAAGAACACAGTTTCTGAAGGTAACCCTAATTGCAACAGTTACATTCAGACTCAACCAAAGCTAGCAGAAAGCAGCTTCATCACAAATTGCTATGTAGAAAAGTGAGACAACTTAGCTGACTTGGAAACCTCTCAGAGAGCAAAACATTAAGGGATGTGATAGAAAGAATTTGCTCAACCTCTTGATTTCTTGAATCGACTTTTGATCCATCTGATGCCCCACATGCCACGCCTGTGTGGCTTGTCAGAAGATGTGGTTTCTTGTACTCGCAGTGGCTCACTATGAGGCACAATCCTGGAAATCTCCACAACTGCAACATTAGTGTTGTCTGCCGAAAGTTTCTGGGATGATGTTGTTGGCACTGCAGCATCGGCAGCATCGGCAGGCTTCTCAGGTTCTACCAGGTCTGCAGCTTTTGGGGCACGGAACATCCCTGCATCTGTGAAGGTCCAATTATCTGCCCAGCTCATTCCTGATGAGCCCTGCCGTCGAAAGGAAATCCCCCTTGTCAACATGGCCATCCTGAAAATCTCAGTCCTTAGGATGTGAAGAAGAAGAGGTGCTTGCTATGCTTGCTTGCTCTCAACCTCTGTTGATCCCTGAATCCTTCCAGTTTGCTGCTTCAACTAATTTGGAGTTTCGAAGATCCTCGTGGATGCAATTCTCCTAGACTTGTTCCTCAGCTTCAAAATTCCTCCACCTGAAAAGAAGCTTTGTCGAAATCACCAAACTCTCACTCTAGATCCACACCTCCACAGCCTGAAGAAACAGTCAACAGCACACATACTATGAGGAGCAGCAGCTTGACATGGAAAAAAAAAGTCCAAACACACTTCACAAAAGCATAGGTATTTTCTCTCTCGCTCTCTCTCTCTCTTTAGAGCTCTACAACGTTGTGCAGAAACGTCAGAGTGAAGAATCCGAAGCTCCAGCGGACTGAACAGAGAAAAGAGTATCCAGAGACAAGGAATCACATGAGAGTTTGAAACTTGCAACAAAGGTAATGATGAACTTCGCTGAAGATCTGATACCGGACTAGAAAAACAACAACCTCATGCATAAAGTCTACCAAGGGACTTCAGATCCAGATTTATCTGAGGAACTTCGTTTTGGCAGAGTTGCTGTCCTGAAAAAGGAAGTAGGTAGAGAGAGAGAGAGAGAGAGAGAGAGAGAGCTGTAAGCGAGATAGCAGCCTCTGCAAAGCAGTTGGAGAAAGACAGAGAGCAGCAAAGAAGCCCGGAGCTTGCAACTGCTTGACTGCAGATACAAAAAAGCAAAACCGCAGCAACAACTTGACAGCAAAAGGAAAAAAAACACAGCACACATGAAGAAGAAGAAGAAGAAGAAGAAGTGCAGCAACAGCAAACGCGTAATATTACCTACCAAAGAAAAGAGGAACAAGACTGGAGCAAGCAAAGCTCAGCTCGTGAGTAGTCGTCGTCGTCGTCGTCGTCGTCGTACCGAAAGAAGACGACAAAAGCAGCAGCTTTCACGAGACAAACAAACAAACAAGTCCAGTAATGAATGGGATAAAAGAAGCAAGCGCTTCATGTCTTCATGCCTCTCTGCTCTTGTGGTGCTGTGCACCCCCTGCCTGCCTGCCTGCCTGCCTGCCCAGTGCCTTCCCTTGTGTCAAGTTCAAAGTTCAAACCCAGCAACAATTAAAATGTTTTGGAAAATATTTTCATCAAGTTCTCCCTCAAATTTTATATTAAATCTTTTTAATTAAAATTAAAATAGGAACTCACAAATCCTTGATACTACCCAACACCCACCTGCAGGAGGCAATCTTTCATGAAGTTCTCAAAAAACAAACAATTTGAAACTCACCACCCTTCATAGTAACACTTGTTGCCAGGTTTTTCTTTTCTATATGTAATTTTTTTTCCAATTTTGCAATGTAGCCACATTGGCCATCATCCACAAGCGGATTTAACCAAATTTGGCTACAGGTCAGACAGGAAAGTAGAAAGATTTAAGAATGCTGTTATACTTTGGAAACCTATTGTCTAAATATGGCTATTTCAAAAAAAAAAAATTCCAACATGTTCCTCATAATGTCAGTTTATAATAGGAAATGTTTCATGAAATTCTCAAAATTTGGAAATCTGGAATGGGGAATATTAATCCCCTAAAATGTAAGTCAAAATAGGAAATGTTTCATGAATTTCTCTAAAAAAAATGAACTCATCTTTCATAGTGGCACTTGGTGAACATTACTCCAAAAGTGAGTTAAAATTGCAAATGTTATCAAGAAGTAAGTCAAAAAAAAATTGAACTCACATTCATAGTTTCACCTTGGGAACATTCCCTAAATTCTTTGCTAAAATAAGAAATTGTTTCATTAAGTTCGCCCAAAAAAAAAAAAAAACTAAAATTGAATTCATTGTTTCACGAACTTAGCCAAATAAATAAATAAAAATTGAATTTATCATGCACAAATACATTACCACTTGTTGAATATTCCTGAAAAATGTGGGACCGAATGAAAACTGCATCTTTCTGGGGCAGACCCAACAAACAACCCCAAATTTAAAGAGCAACCAACAAAAGGAAAAATGGAAACAAATTTTTGTCAACTCAAAAGACAAAATAATTTTGAGGATGATGACAAAACACAGAAAGCAACAAACAAGTGAAACCAAGTGAAAATCAAACTCTGCACATATGAAGAAGTAATAACTCTATTGCAGTTGTGGAGGAAAGTTACATTCTCCCTCATCCTGACTGAGTTGGCAAACTCCAAAATTGGTTGAATTTGATGAGATGGACTCTTAATTAACAACTGAATTGCAGACAATCAAACTCTTATTTAATTAAAACTTGGGTTGTGATGATCAATGACATATGGTAAGTAAAAATATTAATATTTTAAAATAAATTGGTTAATAGACATTGATAACCCATGATCATGAAGAATGTTCATGGAATGATTTTCACTTCCATTGTTTCTAGATTAAGAGATTTAAGTTGCCCTTATTAAAATATTAACATATTAATATTAAATATTTAGGACTCATGATTTTATTATTTTTGTTCCTTATTGTCTCAAAAGTAATTTTTTTTGGGGAATTCCCAATATACCCAACAGTTTTCATATCATGTTTCTCAATGATCCTTAGATTTTTAAAATATAGAAAATATAAAACATTTTTGACAGTAATGCTCACAATTGGTGCTTCATGTATTTCTTGATGTTTTGTGACATTCTATCCAACACCCTCAACCTTTAATGTCTTGATATCCTTCACCTATTGTTCAGAAAAAAAATTATATATCGAACCTAGTCCCTTGGTGTTTCATCATGTCTTTTCAACACCCTTGCATTATTGTTTATCACCATTTTGACAAACTCTCACATAATCAAATTAATGAGTAATTCAAAATATATGACATTAAAATAACCTCTCCAGGAATAAATAAATAAATAGAAATGAGTTTGAAATGCTCTAAAAACATCAGAAGTCTGTTTTGGCAAATATGTTAAGCATCACAAACCTTCCAAATGGGAAAAGGGTTGAAGCTACAGAAGGCAAAAAATCTAAGAAGGCAATTTCCATGGACTTGGAAAGGTATTATTATTGAATTTTACCTTAGAGACCAAATGCAAAAGACATTGCAAGTGGAGCTTGGGTTGAGCAAGAACAACAGGGAGCCATGGCACTGGGAAATCACTGCTACATTAGAGATCTTGGAGCAAAGGCGGGGAGCACGATATACACATGGATTAGACGAGGGTTCTGCTCTCCAACAAGAAGCAACAAGAAAGAAAATTTGTGAGTTGAGGCACAAAATACTAAACTTGGGAACCACCGAAGTTTGAAGCTACTGTGCACGCAATTCCATGTGCTTTTGTAAGTCATATTATTAAAAATCCAAAAAATTGTTGTTAAATTGTTGTCAGAATAACAAAAGATCCAAGTCAACAACGAAAAAGCTCTCTTCAGACAAAGTCCCGAAAACAAGCTTGAATGGGGGTACATTAAGTAAGTAGTACATTAAAAAAAAAGTCATATATTAATGCTTTATGGTACCCTGACACAAGTTCCAGAAACTAAGGTTGAAGTTCACTGGTTAATAGAGTTATCCATCATGTAAACCCAGTTTGTGCATCGGGTTTGGACCTATGTTTTCCATCTCAAACCCAGCGGTTCAATACAATACTAGCAAAGGAAAACAGAGTTTCATCCTCTGTTTTTTTTTTTTTGGGGGGCTGTTTTGAGATTTGTCCTCACTTTTGTCACTAGACATCCTCATTTTGCCAAAACTGAGATTTCTCGGCCCTAGTATGAGCCAACCCTGTGAATGAATACCCTTAACACAATACTTCTTTAAAGAAAAAATTTCACCACCGCATGTGTACGGCAGTTTCTTTCCAAGTTAGAATTTGAAACCCGGAAAATTGGTATCAATCATGTGATAATTTAGACACCCTTATTTTGTCAAAAGCAAGGTTTCTTGGCCCTAGTTTCAACCACCTTACCGAATAAATACCCTTAATGTAATACTTCTTTAAAGAAAACTTTCCCCAACACGTGTATGGCAGTTTCTATACAAGTTAAAAAATTTGAAACCCAAACAAGCGATATCAATCATGTGGTAATTTAGACACCTCTATTTTGTCAAAATTGAGGTTTCTCAGCCCTAGTTTCAGCCACCGTATGAATGAATACCGTTTATGTATTACTTCTTTAAAGAAAAACTTTCACCAACACTTGTGTGCCACAATTTTTATACAAAGCCAAAACCCGGACGGGTGGTATCAATCAAGTGGTAATTTAGACACCTTTATTTTGTCAAAACTGAGGTTTCTGGACCCTAGTTTGAGCCACCTTATGAACGAATACCCTTAACATAATAATACCTCTTTAAACAAAA
>Ga0209208_10001994_pt1 | contig 29122 bp, 23 predicted proteins | sample S1TSphfallax_3_FD_187694 | JGI IMG/M metagenome (GOLD analysis project Ga0209208, IMG submission 187694) | Host-associated microbial communities from peat moss isolated from Minnesota, USA - S1T2_Fd - Sphagnum fallax MG (SPAdes) (version 2) | ecosystem: Host-associated > Plants > Peat moss >...
TTGATGTTTGTTATCATACTTTCATCACTGGATTTTAATTCTAAAACTAGATATGAATAGATCTAAAATAAAAAAATTTATTAGTATTAGTTTTATAATATGTTTTAGTCCAAATTATATCAAAATATGGGATTAGAAAATTTTGAAAAAAAAACCATGAATAGCCTCCAAACTCTTAAAAGTTAGTCACCATCCCCTACATTTAATTACCATATGAAACAAATTAAATGGAAAATGCTACAAGTAGTGCAATTATTGAAAATTTTATCCTACCTACGAATCACTAAATGGATTTTGAACAACGCTTGCCAAGATCTATTTTGATTGAAATCATGTCGAGAAATTTTGGATTTAACCACTTTTTTAATAACTATTACACTAATAAAATAATGGCAACTAAACCTTTGGCTTAATTTTTTTCACCAATGTAATAATTTTTGGATAAAGGGTTGGATCCAAAATTGCTCAACATGATTTCAACCAAAATAGAGCTTGGCAAGCATTTGTTTTTGCAACCCATGGAGGTTGAGTTTTGGGGCATGGGATGGGAATTCAACAATTTCATTCATTAAAATTTTCTTCTCCAATTAATTGAAAATTAGGATAATGCAAATCCCTAAGGTCATGAGCACACAATTTGTGATTCTCAATATTATTATTAGGTTTCAAACAACAAAACTTCTTTACAAATGGCATTAATGTGCTAGAAAATGACTATAATATGAATGGTTACAAATAAGATGTAATTTTGCAATTTGCTAATTAATTACATTATTTAAGATAATATAAAGGTGTTCAATTTTTTAAACCTTAAAAAAAGGTTATGGTTGGCAAATGAAATAAAAAGTTTTACACCCTATGGCGTTTAAGGAGAATAACTCCTTGAAATGGGTGAAAATGGGATAAAATGAACTTAAGTAGTCATAACAAGATGATGTGGTAACATGGGATTGGTCAAACAATGCTAAGATAATGGTTAAACAATGTTGTTACATTGTTTCACAATGTTTTTAAACACAAAAAAGACAATTTACAAGTTTTGTTGAAAATTATTACATATTCACTAGGTTATTTTCAAACCTATCTAAATGCTAAATTGATATGCTACAAAAATTTTAGTATAAATATAGCACACATTGTCAACATTAATTTAATGCTTGCAAACATCTCACTTCAGTATTGGTATATTCGTCAAATTGTAACCAAATTGTGGTATTGGTCAAACTTGAAAGACGTTTATCAAAGTTAAGAAGTCATCAATTTCATTGTCGGTCTGGACTTTTGATTTGGAGCTTTCATCTAGCAATAATTCTCGAAAAATCATCACTTAGACTACATAGCTTGAGTCCAATGACCAATGCATCAAATGTGAAAAGGATAATCTTGGTTCATTCATTGCATACCGGGAATTAAGTGGGTGCGAGTGTGATAGTGGTCAATCATGGGAAAATGTTATTTTTATGGAGAATCATATGGTTTTTGATGTGAGCTCTTATGTTCTTCTACTTTGTCTAATCCTTTCTAGTTTTTCTCCACATACTTTTCACCCTTTTCTTGCTCCTTCCTTCTAACCTACTATGTAAATTGTGTGTTAGAGTTTTCCTACACATCATCTTGATCTTGATCCTCCATTTTTGTTTACACTTCCTCATATTCCTCTTGTTTTCAAATATGCGAATGTGCAACATTGAACTTTGTCACCATATCTCACTCCTTTTGGTAATATAGTTACACCATTGACAATTGTATTTCATTCAACAAAACAAATAACTCCTCACCTCGATTTTGAAGCATTTGACCATATGTGATAGCTTCAACTAAATTTTCCATTGCTAATGTTCTCCATTATCTCCACTTCCTATTTATATCTTACTTCTTTTATTGCACTTTTTTTAGAACCACTAGTCAAGTTTGCTTTTGAAGCTTTTGTTTTTCTTCTTATAAAAATTTATCACGCTTTTAATTATTCTTCTTCTTGGTCTCCTTGTTTTTTCCAAGAATTGCACTCTAGATTCATGTTTTTGGCTTGCTAACTATCCTTATTAGTATGCATCTCAAAAAGTTTCGTTCAATTGCTTTAAACACTCCATGACATTTTGTATAACCTCCTTGTCTTTAAATGTAATTGTTGTCACCTTCTCCACATGTTCAATTACATCCATCTTCATTTCTTCCACCATTTGGGTCAACGTGCTTTCCATGATATCATAGTTTTGCTACATGGTCGTCAAAGTTTTTTTTACTCGCTCCACTTATGCTTTTGCCTTTGCTAACTCATGTTGAGTTTCATGGAGTTCTTTGATGCATATGTTTTTGAACAATGATGAATCCCATATTATTTCTCTCCAATTCATGCCATTGAATTTCAAAATCCAAGGGGTCAATGCATTGTTCATCACATTCCCTCTCTTGCAAAACCATACTTTGTAAATGTTATATTTCTAAAGTTCAAGTTTGTAATTTTTTTTCCCATATGCCCTCTTTATATCCCTTTCCTTTTTAATTGAAACATGGACAAGGTCTACCATTTACATTTCCATGGATTCCAAATGCATTGCATTCTAGCTAGTTTTTTAGTGAATATTAGTTGATAAGTTGATTCTTGTTTAGCATTTTTGGTAAATGGTAACAACTCAATAGTGATGATTAGTTGGTGTACCATAAACATGCCTCCCAAATTTAGCTAGCGAATGATGTCCATGGCTCATGAATTCGGTTGTTTAGTGATGTCCATGACTCCCAAATTCAACCTTTTTCCATCGATATTGACATCACCACCATCCTTACCAAGCTCCTTGGTTCCTTCCTTAAATCCATCCCTTAAATAAATATCCTACGTAACAACATCAATTTCAATCTATTGTTGGGTCTACATGTTGATTTCAGTGGTATCCCCCTCTTGGATTGTTCCTACGTTTGGAAATAATTCCACATGTGTGGGTTTCTAAACAATAAGTCTAATCTCTTCCTATACTGATGGTGCCACTAAATTAACATTTATTGATGGAATTGGGGGTATTCATAATTTTTTTTCCTTGTGATCTTTTGGCAATGAAATTGTCCAATTGAGAGTCCTTCGTCCTTTTCTATATATTCCAATGTGGCATAGTGTTTTGCTATTAAAGCAAGGGCATGGCCAACTAAATTGTTCCCTAACTTTCTTGCCTTTTTTTGGATAATGATGATTTCCTTATGTAGTCACACCTTGAAACATTCCACCCAATTGGCAATCCCTCTTTCTGCATTCCTCACTACAAACAATAGGGTTTTAGAGATATAACAAAAATTTATCCTATCAAAATGTTGCAACCTTTGCCAATGTAATCAATTTCATCTACATTCCAAAAGACCTAACCTTGGTGATAATGTACCCCGGATTTTGCCTGTAGTGCTCCTTCTTTCCTCCTTCAAAATAATGTCCCCATTATTTTGTTGTAAGATTCCCTTACTAACATAATGATGCCTTTTGTTAATAACATGAAGATTTGTGCGATAACATGACAATCTAGTGCTATCTCCTTGCCCTACAAAATGTTTCCTTTAGTGGAAACCCTAAATCCACAAATGATCTCCTTGATTTCGACGAAATTTTTGTAGATTTTATGTTTGATATTGAAAAATAATCACAATTTCAAATCATATCAGACAAATAATTATTTTAGGGTTCATTTTTTGGTATAAGTTATACAACCTTTTTTTACTACATAGTATACATTCTACCCCATTTTTATGTGGTATTCTTGAAATGCTTGGAATTTTAAATCATACTTTCAATTTTTAAAGTTTGAAATTTTGACATTTAGAAATTGTGAATGTTTTTTTATTGTGGTTAATAGGTTATTATCATTTAGATTTTGTTACCATCAAATTGATTGTATTGTGAGTCTTTTTGAAAGTCTTTGGCAAAATTACATTTTTATTAAGACAATAGTTTTTCACCTTCAAAAATACTTTTAATTAAAAGCAAAACCAAAAGTTGGATCAATTGGATTTTAAATTTGAGTTTAATGACAATCATATGGTCAAATTTTTTTTGCCATGTTTATCATGATTTCAAATGGTGAGATGTAAATAAATCTATGATTTTGAATGGTAGTTTTTAACATTTGAAACCCTTTTTGGCTCCGTTGTGTTTTGACCATTTGGGGATCAAGTCACCTCCAAATCAAAATATTTTTCAATTCTTGAAAAGAACTTCATAAAAATGCAAGAGTATGTAGTTGTATGTTCAAAATAGACCTATTGTGAGGGAGTTTTGATGCTCCAAATATTTGGGACATTATGTGTCCCATTTTTTAGAGTCCATTTTGAAATTCCCAATAATGATGGAATTTCAACACAATCCTCACAAACAACTCCATAAAATATTATAGGGAAGAGGGTGGTGCCTTTTCCCTACTCTGAAACATGTGAATCTAATGTGAATTCAAGGCAAGTTTGTGACCCAATGTTTGGGTCCATCGGCATTAATTACCTTACAAAATGTGCTTAATGCATGTTTATTTTTTTTCCATTTGTTGTCATTTTGGCAATTACCATGGATATATTGGAACAAGTTAAAGTGTGTGTTAGAAATTGTTGTCCAACAAATTGGTAGAATCGTTAGAATGATACCATTTCATGGGATGATGGCATGGAAATTAGTGGTCAGAAATATTCAATATCTTATGGGAGCTTATGAACATGTTTTGTTTTTTCCTTTGTGTTTTGTTTTGAACTTTCATTTGTGTATTTGTTATTATTTTTTCTTTTGTTCTTTCATTTGTGCTTTTAATTTTATTTTTTTCCTTTAATGTTTGTGTGTTTTGTTATGATTTGAACAATTTTTTTGGATTAAAAAATTGTGAATTTTTTTGAATATATATATATTAGATTTTCTATCATATAGAATTAGGACCAATGATATTGTTGTTGTGCAATGAAAATGAATAGTATTTTGTAAACGAGGAAAATGAGGAAAATGAACTCCCAAAGTTCAAAATTGATTTATTTAGCCTACCTAGAAATTTATGTGAGTGCAATCTTTCAACATACAGTTGTTCCAAAAATACACTTAAAAAAGACATGTGGTTTTTTACATATGTTTAGGTGCATGATATTTTTACATTGTGCTTATAAAGCCCATGGGTGGGAAACATTCCCAAAATGTGGGGCCAAATTTGGTTATCAACTCATACTAGGCTTAAGATTTTAAAAATACCTCCACCTTGGGTTTTTGTCCTATACTAACCACCCTATTCTTAACAAATTGAATACCTCCATATTCAAATCCATCCATCATGCTTAGATGTGCAATGAAAAATATTAAAATTTGTATATGTTAAACTATGAGTTTGGCACATAACTTTGTTTTATGCGCCTCACAACAACTACCCATCCCTTAAGGAAGGGTAAAACTCAAATACATAATTAGTATATTAATGTTTAAACTAGTGTTGGCAACTTGTTTAATTATTGGAAAAACATTCAGTTATCAACCTAATTATTAATAACTTAATAACCAATTTTTTTCTTTGAAAATATATAACCTACCCACCTTGTGTATATCATTATTAGAACCAATAAGACCCTTATGGATTGGTTATTGAAATTTCAATTTTTAATAACCAACTTAGATTTTTTGGAATTTTCATCCAAATAGGGTGTCAATCTTGACACCTTAAAATTTTAATAACTTACATGGATTTTTCATCTTACAAGTAGGTTACCAATCTAGATAGGTTAGTGGAGGTGAAGTGGGTTGTGGCCCTAAAGGTGGTGGTCTAGATGAAAATTTCAAAAACTAGGATGGAATGGCAAGGAGGTAAATGACAAAAACTAAAGATGTGAGATGTGTGTGTTTGTGTTGATGAGAAGTTTGTTGGGATACTACTTTGCAAATTTCATGTGATGTTGTAGTTGGTTTTGATAGGTAATCTTTGATGGCAAAAAACTTAAGAGGTGATGCACAATCTTATTTAATGAGGAAGCAACATTTATTGGAGGTTTCATTTTTTTTAAATGGCAAAGAATTTGGTAGGAAATGATGTTAATGTGAGAAACATGTGGGAGACAACAAGATAACAAGACGCCTGAACTTGGTGGGAAAGAAGAAATTAAAGGACCTTTGGTTTTGGTGTAATAGGATTTGAAGTGGTTTGTGCGTTGGCTTGAATGCAAAAAATATATAATCTTCCAATGTGTGGTTTTTGCAAAGTTAGTCATGAACCTAATAAAGTTAAGTGGATGATCTAAAAAGCGGTTGTTCTAGGAAATGATGAAGATATAAACCCTAAACCCTAAACCCTGTACTCATCTAGGAGGAGTTTCCATAATGGCTCTATCCCAGGTTTGGCACAAAGCCAACAAAATCAAAGAAGCACACAACATAGGTTTAAGTAAAGTCTAGAATTTTTTAACAAATGATAAGGTAATCAAAAGTATAACCTAAATAATTTTCCAATTGAATAAGGTATGTATTTACTACAATAACATAGTACCATGACAACTTCAACATTGAATATATTATTATAAGAAATGTTGAAATTTTCAAAAAATATCTTTCAAAGGAAAATCATTCTTAAATATTCAATTTTTAAAAAAACATTGACACTGAAATGTTGAACTTGCTGTGGTACTAGCGGAAAAAATGCATTGGGTTCCAATTAGATTAAAAAATGGGAGCAGATCTTTAGGACAAAGGTGTATTTTACTTAGGATGTATTGGCCTTCTATTTTACAGAAATTCTATGTCTTCCCTCGCAACTATTGGCCTTCTATTTTACAGAAATTCTATGTGTTCCCTTGCAAAGTTCCAAAGTTCCCAACAAAATGGGCAAACCATGAAACATGAAAAATACAACTAGTGCTTGGTTAAAAAAAAATTGGGGGCCTACAATTTCAACGCTCTTAGCACCCCAGTTTTTAAAAAAACCAAGCACTAGTTGTATTTTTCATGTTTCGCGGTTTGCCCATTTCGTTGGGAACTTTGGAACAAAAGGGGTATGATAAATGTTATGGTCCTTTTGTTAGGAGGCTGGCCAACATGGGCCGCCGAGGTTGCACTTGCTCCTGGAAACTTGGCCACTATGAACCGGTTGCCTTGCTATGGGAACTGTGCAAGGCAACCATTGTTGACTGGTAGTGAGCTTTCGAGCTACTAGTAAGTAACAGAATATTGTCGGTCTTTGGCTTGACTGCCCCAAGGGACAACGACCGACATTGAGCCCAATCTCCCCGCCCGCAACCAACCAGTTGCACCCTCTAAAGATAGGATATGTAGAGAATATGGAGGACAAAAGATTGGATAAATAATATGTTGCATATTTGCCGACCTTTGGGGGGGCGGGGAGGGGAGAGCGGGGCCTTTTGTTACAACCCCTGTTTGAGGTGCCATCAAAGTCTACGGGAAACATCAACAATTAGATGGTGAGTCACTTGGCCATTGCTATCTATCTATGAAGGAAGGTAGCTTGTTTTGTTTTGTAGTTATGAGATCCACCAAACCGGGATGCTTCAGATCATGTTCTTGGTGTGTCTTTGGAAAGCTCTCGACAAGGAGGGTGCATGGGCTTGGTTCCATGACATTTGGACTTGCAGTACAAAAGTTCTTGAATATTGAATGATTTCTTCACCGAAAATTAAATTAAATTAAATCAAATCGTAGCTGAAAATTTTGGAGGAATTGGAATGTGCCCTTTGGTGTTGCTGGAAAGATCTTGACGAGCAGGATTTAATAGAATTTTTTGGGTAAGATTTGGATTCAGAATGTGGGACATATTGATTTTAAAGTGATTTCTGCCACTGAAAATTAAAATAAATTCCAAAAGCCCAGGTTTTGGAAAGAAAAGAAGTTGAGGACGTGGTAACACTTGGGCCAACGGCACAGGGCTATACACTAGTTATCATGAAGTTGAGATGTCATGACCACCAATTAACAGACACTTTCAAAAAGATGGCATCAACAAGATGAGAAAAAAGATCCCTGTTGTTTTATTTATTGTTTAGATGACAATTATAACATTGTTTGATGGTACACTATGCAGGATGCTAAACATCCCCTAGCGGCTTTGCTGGTGTCAATGTGGCATCCTGCATGGCACTCGCACGGTTCTGTTGCAGAATCTGAATGATATCGGCACTACAAATAGGTCCAGTGGATGAACTTCACAACAATCCAATGGATGAACTTCACAACAATCCAATGGATGGAACTAGGCTACTTGTAAGTACCAGGCATGTTTTTGCATGCACAACTCATGAGTAGTTGCAAGACATGCAGGACAAGAGTTACTGCAGGACATGCAGGGACAAAAGTTCCTGCAGGACATGCAACCACAACAAGGGTGGCAATAATTGGCGGTCTGTCAGGCATTTGAAGAGAAGAGAATAGAAGAGTGTTGTCTCTGGAAGGGACCAAAATGGTTTCAAGTTCTCAATGGTGTTAGACAGTACACAAATTAATTGCAGCATTACTCTGTTGGTGTTTGGGAGTTGTTGGGATTCATGTGCATTGGATGGCTGATTTTTGGTCAGGTCTGGAGAGTTTAACCCTTTAACATCAGGGAGGATCAATTTGATCTGCCCTTCTCTCAGTATTCCTAGCTGGGAGCACTGGTTTTAATTTAACACACATGGCTTGTAGTCACCACATTGTTGAGTAGAGCTCACCTTCAAATGACAGTTTCTTGTCTTTGATTGTTTGTTATAAGAATTTCTGTGAGTTGCACAACACGATCAGAAGCTTAAGGTAGCTCTGTACAACACTGATGTGAAAGTCAATGAAAAGTTTTGGTTACCCAATGTCCCAAATTGTTCGAGATTTTTGTTTGCCCCAAAAAAAATGAAAATCGATGTTTTTATTCAGACTTCTCTTGAATGGTCAATTTTAATCATTCATTACTCATTCATTTCAACTCCGTGTTGAACCATGTTTTTTTTCACATGTCACTCATATGCATGCTTTCTATCCACCATCAAATTTTCATAATAAATGGAGCACATCATCTTGGTCCAAGTTTCCAAAAACTTGCAATTTTGAAGACTGCCTTAAACTAAACATCAGCACTAATTTTTCATTTCTTATCCAAATTTTTAAAAAATAAATATTGAAACATTTAGCTTGAAGTCCTCTACAATTCTATCAAGTTGGATTTTTAATGTGAATTAAGGATTAGTATAGGGCTTGCTTCATAGTTACAATGAATTTGCAATCTTTACAGCATAACATAGGTCTTAGGGGATCAATGTGGCACTCAAATGTTGATTTGTGATAATGTTTGTATAGTCGAACATATTGCTTGCTACAAAGTTGCAGAAATTTGTCATGTAATGAATTATGAATATCTAATTGATTTACTATTCCATCATTTAGTTGGCGTTAATGGGTTTCACTTCCAGCAATTGGGCTTTACCATTTTAGCTGTTATCCTTGAAGAAGGAACAAAGGAATTGGTCCTAACATTTTGTGTACCTCACTGGGTACACTATGTTGAAACTAAACAAGCATGCGAGAACAGAGTTCTGTTTTTGGGGGGTGGGGGCAGGAGGGAATTTTCACATTGGGGTAACAAAAAAAATCAAATGTGAAAATCACCATATCTTAACATATGCATTCCAAGTTGCCAAAATATAGGAGGATTTTTAAAGTTTTGCACTTTCCTCTTTGGCCTGTAGCCAAATTTGGCTAATTCCCCTTGTGAATAATTGCCAGTGTGGCTATTTCACCAAAAGAAAAAACAACCCTACACAAAAAGTTTGCAAGACAGAAAACCATGCAAACAGATGGACTAGATATTAGACTTTCTCCATATCGATACCTACATAACACTCAAATCAAATTAAGATGGGGGAGCGGGATTCAATACTTCATAGCATTCACTCACACTACTCCAAAAAATATTAGATATACTTTTTGAAAAACTTGAAAGCTAGAGCTTGGATAATTCAAGAAATTCAACAAGGTTGCAAAGTGGGAACTATATCACAACCTTGACATCAGGTGACGCATTAAAATACATTTCAATGTCTTCTTTGATTTCTACATTGAAGCTGTAGTCAAAAGCAAATTCAAAAAAATCCTTAAATATTTTAATACATCCAACTTTATGATTAAATATTCATAATTAGTAATCGGGAGGCCCATGATTTTCTCTAGTCTGGGATCTCTTCCATCCTCAAAGCATCTCCACCCATGCCCTCTATTTGGGCATGTATTATTGTTTATCAATCCAACATTAAGTGTTAACCCTTCTGCCCTTCCAACCCATAAACATGAAAAGTTGGACCAGAGAGACTATTGTATTAAAGGGGTGGCTTCAGCACATATCTGTTGAATAATTCGTAATAATTTAAATTCTCCATTTTGAAAATAAAATATTTTTCATTATTCTCAATTTCCTTCACAACTTCTTTTTTGAGAAAATTAATTTAAGAAAATTTCAGAATTTTTTTTAAATGTTATTTTTGCCAAAGCTGCCAAGATACTATGATATTTAAAGATCACCACTTCGCCCAATCACTATGCCCGGCCAATAAAAAATAACCATTTTCCTTTTAAATGCCTTGTTAGAGGACACTCTATTTTGACCATTTTTATAGGCCAAAGTGGGTTTCACACTATTTGACAATTATACTTTATCCAAAATATATTGTATAAGCCATTTTACTACTATGGTGGAGATGCTCTTACCATGAGATAAGAAAGCAATTAATACTCACAAAATGGTGGGTAGAAAGTGATTACCTCCAAAAAGCAACATGCACTATTTAAGGTGAACAACCACTTAGCCACATCATAACAAATAATTTTGATACACTCAAAGGTGTTTTAACTTAAACATATCTTAATCCAAATCTAAATCATGTGGATCTAAAAGGAAGCACATCTTATATTTCCCAATTCTGTGTTCCAAAAAGTTCAAAGATGCAACTTTTGTTTTGTTCACAAAACTTCCATTGCAAATACCTGATAGGACGGTAGGAAAGGTTGGGTAGGGGAGGTTTATGGATTTGGTGTATCAATGTAATTTCAACATTTGGAAGGTCCTTGGAACATTTGAACCTTTTAGGTCATGATTGCATGTACCATATTAGGAGACCTTGAACATTTTCTACATGAATATTGATGCTTTATGGTACATATGTTTTACATGGGGTAGATGCATGAGCTACAAAAGAATTATGATTTCACAAATATAAGTCAAATATGCAACTTATTTTAGTTTCTATTTCATGTCTAAACAAGTTTTCTCATGTTATGAATGCAATTTCATTTGAGTATGTTTTGTGTCCTAATATATGTTGATTTATGTGTGCATTGTTGGGATCGTGTTTAAGCTTGTTCATTATAATTTGTTGTAACTTTTGCGATAGTGGTAACCATTTTTCATGTTGCACAACAATTTTGATACTTGTGATGTTTGAATTATGACTGATGTCGTGCGATTATTCAGTTACCTCAAGTCAAATCCAATTCCAAGTAATCAAAACTAGGTGTCAATGCCAAAATTGAATTGGAGTTGAAACCAAGGTTCCTCCATGATCAAAAAGCCAAATAGGAGTCAACCCTTCATTTCTTTATTTTTTAAATCCATGGAATTGGAACTAGGTCTAGTTCTTGATTAGATAGAGGAACTAAAACCAAACTAGATTGTTGAGAAAACTTGATTTTGATTTTGGCTACATAGTTAGGGTTTAGGGGTTTTGGGATTACGGTTTTTATGGTCTTTTCATCTTGTATTGTTGTTGTTGTAGCTCTTTTAGCCACTGCCTTGCTCCTAGTGGTCTTCATGGTCTTCTTGATTTGTGTTGTTATTGGTGCAACTTTTTTGGCCATCATTTTGTTCCTTGTGATTTTCTTGTGGTCTTCTCATCTTGCATTGTTACATTGGTGTAATATTTTAAGCCATTGCCTTGCTTTTCATGGGTTTTTCGTGATCCTTTCACGTTGCATTACAATTGTTACATCTCTTTTAACCATCACCTTGTTCATAGTGGTTTTTTCATGGTCTTCTTGTCTTATGCTAATGTTAATGCAACTTTTCTGGCCATCACCCTTGTCCTTGTGGTCTTTTCATTTTGCATTACTATTGGTGCAACTTTTCTAACCATCACCCTGTTCCTTGTGGTCTTTTTGTTTTGCACTATTGTTGGTACAACTTTTTTGGCCATCATTCTACTCCTTGTGGTCTTGTCATGCTCTTATCATCTTGCACTGCTATTAGAATTCCATTGGCCATTGCCTTAATCTTCATGATCTTGTCTTGCGTGTTGGTGTAGTTCTTTTAACCATCACCTTATTCCTCATGGTCTTTTTATATTATATTGTTGTTGGAATTTTTTTAGCTATCATTTTTTTTTTCATGGTTTTCTTATGGTATTTTCTTCTTGCATTGTTAATATTGTAGTTTTTGTATCCATTACCTTGCTCCTTGTGGTCTTGTCATGGTTTTTTCATTTTGTGTTATTGTTATTACAACATTTTTAGCAATCATTGTGTTGAGGTCATGGTTTTGTCATGGTCTTCTTGTTTTGCATTGTTATTGTTGCTACTTTTTTGGCCATTGCCTTATTCTTCGTAGTCTTTTCATCTTGCATTATTGTTGTTATAATTCTTTTGGCCACCACCCTACTTGTTGTGGTCTTCTCTTGGTCTTCTCATCTTGTGAATTATTACTATTGCATATTTTTTAGCCATCACCCTACTCCTCATGGTCTTTTTGTGGTTTTTCCATCTTGTGTTGTTATTGTAGCTTTTCTAGCAATCACCCTACTCCTTGTCATTTTCTCGTGGTCTTTTCGTTTTAGTCTTTTGGCCATTGCCCTACTACTCATGGTCTTCTCGTCTTAGTTTTTTTAACTTCTCCTTGTTTTTTGTGGTCTTTTTGTTTTGAGCTTTTTTAGTTATCACTCTATTCCTCGTGGTATTCTCATTTTATGTTATTGTTGCTACAATTTTTTTGGCCATTGCCTTACTCCTTAGGGTCTTTTCGTTTTATGCAATTGTTGTAGTTCCCTTAACCATCACCCTATTCCTTGCGGTTTTCTCATGGTCTTTTCATCTTGTGTTGCTATTGTTGCAACTTTTCTAGCCATTACCCTATTCCTCATGGTTTTTTCATGTTCTTTGTGTCTTACACCAATGTTGTAATTCTTTTGGCAATCACCCTGTTCTTCATGGTTTTCTTGTCTTGCCTTACTATTGTTATAGTTATTTGGGTCATTGCCTTGTTTCTAATGGTCTTTTTGTGGTCTTCTTGTTTTACATTATTACTATTACAAACTTTTAAACTTTGTCCATCTTTTGGGTGGTTTTTTTGTCAAGTAAAAAACATGGAATTTTTTTTCATTTCTTTTGAAAAGGTTATCTATCCCATGAACCTCCATTGGAGGTCCATTTGTTGCAATTTTTCATCAGTTTTTAATGCAACTACAAGTGTAACACCAACATAAAATTCTACCACCACAAATGCTACAACCCAATGGGCTTTGTTGGCAAAACAACAAGATTTTTAGAAAGTCAAGAATCATGATGTTGCAATATGGACATTATTTTCACCTATTAGCACTTTTTTTTTTGAGGTAAATTCAAATTCAAACCAACTTGAGCAATTAAAATGTGTTTTTTGTAATCCCATTGTCTTGGTCATAGGACTTTAAAAGGGCATCATAAGCTACAAGATGATAAATGAAATTTCTACTCTTTGAATGCATCTTGAAACCATTCATCAACACTTGTGGAATAAGTGGATTGAACAAGAGAAAGGTCTTAAAGGAGAAAAAAAATCTACAAAAAAGGTCTTCCCCCACTCCATTAACATGTTTTTGTTTTTGTTTTTATAGTGTTATGCCTTGCACCAAGGATGATTTTAACCATTTAAAAAAAAAAAGGGACTTGGCATTATTAATAATTAAGGACATGGTGCCATTATCTTTTGTTAAAGCTCCATAGAAGTTGGTCATGAAACAAAATTTTCATCTTAATTTTTTATTTAGGTGAATTTTGGTCAATGAAATCTTGCCTAGGATGGTTGAAAAGACCAAAGAAATGTACAATTTCTTCATCCCTTGAGTCTTGTAATTCTTGCACTGCGCCTTTTGATCTATGGATGTCTAGAATAAGAATGGACACATTTATCATGATTATTCATTTTTTGAATGACCAATTGGGAGCCTTTTCATGTAATTGTTGGTTTTTTTTAGACATCAAAAATTATTTGGGAGTAACATAGCTTTGCAAGTAAATGAAATGGTTGCAAAATGTGGCCTCAATGCTTGGGTTTATTGTTTATGTCAAAGATAAAGGGGGTTAACCATGACCGTTGCTTTCACTTCTTTTGTTTCATGTGAAGTGTTGGGGTTGGCAACACCCCTTGTGGGGTCATGTCGGGGGCATGCAATGTCTAAATGTTCCAACATGCTACAAATGATTATAAAGTTTGTGGTGGCTTAACCACTACGTCCATCAAGGAAACACAATCTATTTTGCAAAAAACTATCACATGGACCAAAAAGAGTGGGAAGAAGTAACAAGAGTGGCACAATGATTTTTTGCTTACTGGTGTGCTCCCACAAAAGCTCAAGATTCTAGTCAAAACCAAGTTTGTTTCTCGAGTCATCTCATTTTTAAAAACCTTCCTATGAAGTACATATTTCTTATGTTGGATTTGTAGCTCGACAAATTTTGGATTGTTGGCTTTCATATTGAAGTAGAAAGAATATTTAGTATTACATGTATTTGTATTAACTTATGGCAATTTCAATTGGGCATGAAATGCTTGTAAACATTTACAAGAATTGACTTGATGATACCCATGTTGGTGGTTTTCCATCTATGGAAAAATACATGAAAATGGAAGAAACCCTAAAGGATGAAAATGGATATGTAATTGCATCACTTAGGTTCTTGGAGTTGGATGAAATCAACAATAGGGTTTAAGTAAAATTTGATTATTATTTCTTACATCTTTCAAATCTTTTCTTTTTTCAAGTTTGATGCCCATATTCATCCAAGTTGATGTAATCTATTTGTTGTTTTTGGTTGTTATACATTTTTGGAGTGATATCCATAACAAAGTTGTTGTTTTATGACCCAAACATCTAAATTTTAGAAATTAGATGTGATGTAACCTAAATTTTTTTTAGGTTTCAAGTTTTTGTTTCTTCCTTATTATGCTACTTTGCATGTGATTTTTTTTGTACTCTTGAATTTGGCAACGTTAGGGCAGAACATTTCAGGTGTTTGCAGCCAAAATTGGGTCAAAATTTTTACTAAGAGGTTTGAAAGCACAAATAGGGCTAACTTTGGGTATGAATTGGAAGGTGTTTGGGGTTTTTTTAGCTTATAATTGAGGTAGAATTAAGGATTGTTTTGGGGCCAAAACATGATGTATTTGGGTTTTCTTGGAGGGCTGATTTAAGGCAAATTTGGGATCATTTAGGGCAAAAAGAAGGTGCATTTGAAGTTTTTTCACCTTGATCTTCCCATCAAAGAAGTACATGCCTTATTGCTTATTTGTTAAATCATCAACCTTTTAAAGTTTAGCCATTTCCCCTTCTCTTGGCAATCAAATTTTCTTATGAATATATAAAAATATTCCAATGTTTTGTCACAAAACGTTGAAAACTTTAAAACCCATATGAAATGGGAGGAGGCAAAATGTTAAAAACCCTTATGTATTTTCTTTTATTAAATTAATGGAAGTTCATTTCTTGAATGAAAAAGTCTATAATCCTTTCATCATTGAAAAGATTTGGGAACCTCTTCAACATTCTTGTTAATGGTTTCATGCACAAAAAAATTACTATGCAATTTTCCAAACATAAAAGTTCAATTGTGATTTCAACATCCATCTATTTGATCACTTGGCTCATCATATACTTCATATTATATTATAGGTTTTCATTTTTTTTGCAAGACACAAAACCTACATGGTAAAAACCAAGTTGTGTGATTTGATTAGATTGTAAATTAACCTTTAGTTATGGGGTTTAAAATTTTTAAAACCAAAAAAGCCTCATGTTTTGGTTTTTTGAAAAAATCTAGAATCATAAAACCTTCAATTAGAGGTTTTGGTTTTTGCATATTTTGAAAATTCAAAGAACCTTTGTTAATTTTGAGTTTTGGAAAAAAAATTTGGTAGTTTTGATGAATGAAGGTCAACAAGAAACTTATGGTTTGGGGTAGGTTTTGTTTAGTTCTTTGATTTTTTTTGAATCGTAAGTAATGATCAAAATTAGTTTTATATGTTTTGAAAACCACCCATCAAAGGTTAGATTTTACTATTTCAATTTTGAGAACTACTAGTCAAAGGTATATATGGGTGCAAACATGATAACATGAATCAAACATACTTGCTTGGGTGATTGCTTATTTTGAAATGTTTTAAAATTATTTTTTGAAATTGAAAATTAAAAACCATGAAATTTGACCCAAAGGGATGTTGCAATATATTATTAGAAAAACCTCCACTAAAATATGTCATGTTTAAATAATATTTTCAAAACTAAGAATCCTTATAATGTTTTAATTTAATGAATGTTATTTTATCCTCATAATATTCATTTCAAATCATACCACATGTTTTTATAATATATTAAAAATATTTTCATGAGTGTTTTCTAATGAATTGTAACATTGATATAAATTTTGATACTAAAACATAAAAAATTAAACATTGGTTACAATTGCTTTGACTCTTGTTAATGTGATGTCCCTCAAATATACCTTATATTTTTATTTGTTGATTTCAAGTTCCAAATAAAAAATCATTTGGAACATTGATAAAGACTTCAAATTGTATACTTACAAGGTTCAAGTATATAAATGCCATACACAATACTTAATATATTAAAAATTCCAAAAATAATAATTTAATCAATGTTTATGACAATTATGCCATCTACATATTTCTAGTTGTAATATTAATGGACTAAAAATGAATTTTTTTTAATGAACCTTTTTTTAAATGTAGTTTTATAAATTGCGATTCAATAATGGAAAAGAAAAAAAAAATCTTAAAATCAAACAATAGGGTTAAAGCAAAACCAAGTAAACAACTCATTGCTTTGTGTAAAACTTAATTACAAGTAGCCATACAAAAACTTTGATGTATTATAAGTAGAAATTTTATTTTATACAATGACTAATATGATGATAATATTTCATTTTATGATTATACTTTTGAAAACTCCATTTTGAAAGTAGATTTGGGTTAATTTTTCTTAAATGCATTTATTTTCACAAGATGTCCAATTTTACAAAATGGGTTACAAGTAAATGAAATATTGAATTAAAAAAAATTAAAGTTAATGAAGACTTAAAAGATACTTATGTATTGTCAAATTATGCATGTTATAATAATAATATATCAAAATTTCAATTTGAAATAGGTTTGAACATCGTATTGACCAATCATTTTCAAATGTATTTTAAATATATTTTTATGATACCAAAGTTGTATGTAACTTACCATAAACAAAATGTAATGACATGTTTTTTCATATTTTTACTTAAAGATATTTGAATCTACTTTCTTGTGTTTATGCAAAAAAGTTGCTTCATTTTAAAACTGGATTTGAACGAACTATTTTTTTATATACTTTAGCTTGTCGACACCCAATAGATAAAACCAATTGGCTTCTATTTCAAACAATAGTTTTTTTTCAGTTTTGTTGTTAATGCAATTTTTCATTTTGGTAAACTTGGTTATTTTTGCCCAAGTTTTCCAAACAATAATGAGGAAATACACTAAGTGGTGGAAAGGAAGGTTTATAAATAGGTTTGAAACACTTAGATTAATAGACTAATAAAAATAAATATTCTTACTAAATATATGTAAAAAACTAATCACATTTCAATGAAGAATATGATATGTGTTGTATTAAAATAGTAGTTTTGAATGAAAGGAATGCAAGTTCAAATTTGAATTTGATGGAGACACTACAAGAAAAAGCCCAAAATGTAAACAATTGGTTTGCAACTACATGCAATTACTCCTAGTAAGTTCTACAATTATTTCCAAAGTTTGAGATTTTTTGGTCATTTTTGTAATTATGTTGCAATTAATGACTTTTTTACTCTTTCAATGGGATGATTTTTTGCAATTTTCATCCTAGAAGGCCCTTGTATAGCCCATTAATCACAAAAGTAAAAAAAATTGATAATTGTTATGACATGGGCCTAGCCTTTAAATGTATAATGTGGTATACTAGATGCACATTGCAACATATCTATGTTATAATACATTAAGCTATTCCTAAGTCCACTAGCACATTTGATACCACAATGTGAACAACCAATTTTGGGGGCTATATCTCTTTCATTTCTCCTCCATTTTTAGTGATTTAAAGTGTGTTGGATGTGTAAAAAGGAAGGCTACATTTACTATTTAGACACTATCATGATGCCTTTAGAATTTAAATACTTTTGAAACTATATTTGAATGTATTTTTTTCATTTCTAGCTTAGGACACTTACAACTTCAAAGGGCCATATCTCCTTCATTTTTCCTTCATTTTCAATGATTCAAAAGTGTGTTGGATGCATCAAGAGGAGGGCTAAAAATTTCTTTACATCAAAATGATTCGTGAACTCTCCTAGAATTTAAAAACCTTTGAAACATTATTTCAATGTCAAATTTTCATTTCTAGCTTATGACCCCCCCCTCCCCAAACTTTGAAAGGCCATATTTATTCATTTCTCTTATATTTTCAATTATTTCAAGTGTTTTGGATATGCCAATAGGAAGGGTGCATTTAATCTTGGAACACCATCATGATTCGTGGATGCCTTTGAAATTCAATACCTTTGAAACACAATTTGAATGCAGATTTTTCATTTTCAACTTTAAGGGGCCATATGTCCTTTGTTTATCATTCATTTTCAATGATTCAAAGTGCATTACATGTGCCAAGAAAAGGGGTAAACTTTTTCTTTGGACACCATTATGATTTGTAGACACCCTTGGAATTCAAAAACCTTTGAAACATTATTTCAATGTTGATTTTTCATTTGCAATTTGGATGCATTAAAAAGAGGACTACATTTATTCTTTGGACATCATTATGATTTGTGGAGATCCTTGAAAGATTAGCTGAATACACATTAGCCAAATTACTCTTTGGGATTTAATGTTACAACCTATCATTTACATTAGAATTTATCTCATGTAATTTTCTAGAACTTTCATTTTATAAACTATATGACAACGGTGAAATGCGTAGAGATCGGAAAAAACACCAACGGCGAAAGCACTCTGCTGGGCCGACACTGACACTGAGAGACGAAAGCTAGGGGAGCAAATGGGATTAGATACCTGAGTAGTCCTAGCCGTAAACAATGGATACTAAGCGCTGTGCGTATCGACCCGTGCAGTGTTGTAGCTAACGCGTTAAGTATCCCGCCTGGGGAGTACGTTCGCAAGAATGAAACTCAAAGGAATTGACAGGGGCCCGCACAAGCGGTGGAGCATGTGGTTTAATTCGATGCAACGCGAAGAACCTTACCAGGGCTTGACATGCCGCGAATCTTCTTGAAAGAGAAGAGTGCCCTCGGGAACGCGGACACAGGTGGTGCATGGATGTCGTCAGCTCGTGCCGTAAGGTGTTGGGTTAAGTCCCGCAATGAGCGCAACCCTCGTGTTTAGTTGCCATCATTTAGTTTGGAACAAAGATGGGCCTTTAAATGCATTATACACATTCAAAGCGTATGTGAAATTCAAAACAAATCAATGAAAAAAACTTATCCCCAACAAAAATAAATAAATAAATAAATAAGATAAATATATATATTTGGGGAACAACCTTTGTCACACAATCATGTTTAAGAAAAATAACCATGTGTGCCAATATTGGCATTTAAATTTGGATGACTAAAAAAAAACATATTTTTCAACAAAAAAAATCCAAAAATATTCATGGGTAGTCTAGGTGTCTTAATCTTAGTCATGAATAAAAGAATGTATATTTCAAATTTTGCTTTTAAAACAATGCCAATTTTTATTTTTATTTTTATTTTGTCGTGTGGTAGAACATGACTTAGTTGTAGCCTAGTCGCAAAATATTTCCCCATATACACTATACATGTGGTCCACCCATTGGATGAGATTGTGTACATTGAATTTAATCTTCATGCAAAAGTAGATGACATCATTATGAGGTCATGTTGCTTGTGATTGTTTATTGTATGTGACTTGTTTTAGGCAACTATTAGGCATTTAGTCGCAAAATGTTACTTGTGATTACAAATCAAGCAAAAACACTAGTTGCAAATCTTGTGTTTTCTTTTAGTGAAAATAATTTACCATTTATGAAAATCTTCCCAACACCCATCAACTTTTTGGTTGTTAAATTTTCTATCAATTAAGATTATACAAATTAAATTTTTTTCATGGGAATCTTATCAATATGTCTAAAATCATTGATAGGTCCATTGAATGATTTAAGGTTAAAAAAGTTGAAAATATTGGATAATGGATGAAAATTGGAGCTACTTTGTAAAAAAAAAATTTAAACAAATAGTCCAAATGGTTAATGATGATGGAAAATTTGGAAAAAAACTATTAGATGGACATATGTGTTGCAAATGTTGAAAACAAATAAAATGGATGAGATGGAGGCTAAAATTTCAAAAAGTTGGGATGTGAAAAAACAAATGTACAATGGATGGATGATTTTTTGAAAAAGATGGAAAAATTGAGAAAAATAAAATCTAGGACAAACATTTAAAAAATGAATTGGAGTTGAACATGTTGGATAATGGATAAGAATGGAACTAGTTTAAAAAGACTATTTTAGTATAATTAAATATTGGTTGATACATATTAGTCTAGGAGATTGAGAACAAAGGAAGATAGAAAATGATATGTCAAGTAGGGAAGATGGAAAATCCAAGAAAAATAATAATGAGTTACATGTTTAGAACAATACAATGTATGAAAGTTACATCGTAAATGACATATGTATTGAAAGTGTTGAATAAAAATTCATAATGGATGAACCATGCAAACATGATAAAGAAAACACAAATGTAGGTGTTATCAATCATAGAAAAACAACAAAGTAATATCAAGATAGATGGAGGTATGATGAAAAACCATCCATATCTTATATTGAGCTTATAAAAATCTTCCTCCAAAAAATTAATAGTAAGTGAACTCAAATAATAGATTAAAAATATATCAAAAAAGGAATGATAAATTTATTTTTGAATATATTTCAAAACAAAATACTCAATGAAGTAAATTTATATTACATTAAGACATAAATATTGTTATATACTTAAGGGCATCATCAAATAAATATGAACTTCTTTTTACTTGTTAATACGTAATTAACACATAATTTGCCAAAAAAAATGGCATTAAAAAATGTAGATATCACAACTTGCATTCCAAGAAACGATATAAAAAACTTATTGAAACAATGTGGAATTTGAAAATCACTGCACATTAATGAAGAAATATCTTATTTTTAATCATTCAACAATTTTACAATGTGTTTTGTAATTATTTTACATTAAACCATAATAAGGCAATTCATTATTTATTTTATCATGTTTCCATTTTGAAATGAAGTGTTAATTGGGTAATGAAGATATAACCAAAGTATTATGAGGAATAAAGTTTCTTCATATATATGTTATTAATACCTTTTTATGTGTTAAATGATTAGTTACTAACTATATATTATAAGTAGGTAATTAATTTGAATTAGCTCCTACTTAACATTAGGTAATTAGTTTAATTATTAGTAATTTCTACCTATTCTATACAAGGAAGTTAATGTAAAACTTTTATCATTTAATTCATTAATCAATACATGCACATTGACAATTGTTTTATTTACTTTTGAATTTGAATCTATAAGTTGTGTCTAGTTCAATGTTTTTATTTATCTTTTTGATATTGAAAATTTGGCAAAACTTTGGTGAAATTTAATAAAAGTAGTCAAATTTCTATTTGAAAAACCAAAAAACTTCCAAAAATTTCCCAATTTCTTTGTCAAAACATGGTGAGATTTTGTCCCAAAAAAGAACACTAGTCCAATTTGAACAATCCTAAGATATAAATAGGTTCTTATTTACATGTCTTTCTAGAGTGTATATTTTGTTCATTATTATGAAGCTTGTGACAAATGGATGTTTTTTCATGAAGTTGGAATATGAAAAAAGGAGTGATGAAAATGTAGGTTCGGATTATTTTTTTTTTATAAAAAATATATGTTACAATTGTTAGTGGGCACAATTATGGTAATAGTACCCAAAAAAAAGTTTAATCAACAAATGATTGCATATTTTGACTTTGAATTTTTAGAATTTTATCACATTATAATCATAATGTATTGTTGTGTGGTTACAAGAAGACTAATGCCATATTGACAAGATAAAAATATCTAAAAAAATTGTATATTATATAAATTTCATTTTGAATCCTTCAAAAGAATTATGTAAATTTTTTAATTGTAATATTTTTTATAAGGAAGAAAAATGAATGTATAAAGTAGTACAACCAATTTCAACTTTTATTTATCAACAAACAATGCTTACATCTATGTTTATTAATGCTCATTGGATGCACTTAACAAATTATAAACCATATGAAAATGTTGAAAGCCATAGAATTCCTTTTATGGGCTAGCCAAAAAAAAATTCTTTTTGACCATTTGGTTTATTCTTTGTATTCATTTGGCTTGAAATTTCAAGCCCCAAGTGTAAATCATATGTGCAAAAAAGATTATTGCAAAAAGAATATCAACTAGTTTATAAGCTTATTTCAACATTTTAAGTGTTTTTGTTTTGAACCAAAATATTGATGTATAACAATGTACATGTGTGAAAAATCATTAGCATCATATGACTTATCTCAATTTGGATTGTTGAAATATTTTCAATTAAATTTGTTTTATGTAATGACTTTTTTGATAAAAAATGAAAAATGTCATATATAGTCATTTTGTTCCTTTTAGGGCATGTACCTTTACCATGATTTTGTTGTAGTTGCCCAAATAACATTTAATAACAAGTAAATTCAACCTTGAAATACCAATATTATCTAAGAAACTATGCATCCATGATTACATCATATTAATACCACCAATAAATCAACCTAGTGTTTGCTTCATAAAATAACCAAAGTCAGCAGAACATTATATAATCAATATTTGTAATAAGTTTTTTGAAGTAAGAATAGGCAATGAACATCTTGAGGTAATTTTAACATTTACATCTTGAGATAATTTTAACATTTATTAATCATAGTTTATAGAAAAATGTCCAAAGTTTTTTCCAAACACTAACAAAATGATAACAATTTTTTGGTAATAAAAAAATGGCAACAATTTTCAAAAATAAAATCTCCCTCTTTATTTGGTGATTTGTTTTTTAAAATATAAGAAGCATATATGATGAAATACTCTAGTTTTATTCTTCTTTAATATTCATGGTGAAAAATGTGACATAAAAAATAATATTGATTATAGTATCTAAACATATCCATACAATGAACAACTAATCATCAATTTTTGAAAAATTGCTACAACTCCTTATTGACTTTAATTTAACATGCCAAAAAACCCTAGAAATGTCAGTGTCATTATTTTTAATAATCTCAATCAATTGTACACAAATTTCATAATGCAACATTGCTTTGTTTGCACAAAAAAACCCATGCATATGGTAGAAATTAACCCATGCATGCTTCTAGCAAAACATGTATTTGAAATTTGTACTTTTTGTTGTTAACATATACTTTAAAAACAATATTCATAAATGCATTAATTGATTCACATTCAAGAACAAGAAATTTTGACAAATCAGAATAAAATAATATGATCATTAAACAAATTGAAAAAACTCATTTCAATTCCCAAATGTAAAAGCTTTCATCCATAGTTTTACTAGAATTCCTCGTTAGATTTTGTAAAATGACTTAAACTTCTAATGTGTCATAATACAATGACAAAAATCAAACCTTTAACAATTCAACATTCACACCCTCACCTTGAACTCCAAATATATGTACGTAATTCTTTCGTCCAAACTCCACTATTTAGTTTGCTTGTGTATTCTTTTCCAAGAGCCTTCCTAATAAAGATTCTTGAATGCTTGTTGCTAGATGCCATTGCCACAATGCATCTTGAACAAAATAAGAATATCTAATATAGTTTAATTGATTTCAATACCTAGGTACAACACAAAGAGTGCTAAGATATGGATTGGGACATCCACAAACACACCTTCAAAAGATTGCCAAAGGTATCAAACTAACTTTTCAATACAATGTGTTGTAAAATATTTAAAAGCTTTTGGTGTGCTGGTTAATTCCATGCATAAGGACATAAGGACAAGAGAGTTGAGCAAAAGTTTTGAAATAAGACTAGAATGAATTCATCAAGTTGAACTCATAGCCATATTGAATTGAAAAAACCGAATAAGAAGATGATTATTGCATATTGGAGTCAAAACATGCATGAACAAGTTGTGCATTGACACAAACTCACAAGACCCACTGGACTTATAAGTTTAGTTTTCACTCATTGGACTTGGAAAAAGTCACCACTCTCTTCCTTCTAATTTATTATGAAAGACCCATAAAGACTATGTCAAAGCGATAAGTTTTCTTGGACTCGCAAATGAAAATCCCAAAACTATTAAGTTATGAGTCCTACAAGTTTTTACATGAACATTAATCTATTCAAAATAATTTTGACACTTATTATTTTGTTACACCTTCCCAAAATGAACAACCATGTTATTATCAATGTGGTAGTGACAAAATGAATGCCTTCAAAGAGGAGATACCCTTAATTTTATCATCACTTGCACATGTAAATTGCTTGCAATAGAGGGAAATTTGGGTATAGACATATTTATCTTGCAATATTAACCCACTTACTGGGCCAAGAGATATTAGCCCACTTACTGGGCTAAGTTTTCTGTTTCAGCCTTGACTCCTAGTCTAAACCCATTGGGCTGATTTCAACTTTTTCCACCAATAGGAATGCTGGATTTGGGTTGAACATTGGCCCTGACTCCTAGTGTGAAGCACACCTAATTAATTCGTAAGAGGGCCAGTCAAAAAAGAAAAAGAAAAAACGAACAGCATCAATTTGCCAAAATTCTAAGAAATCAAACCCAATTCAAACCACAAGTTGACGTTGAAACTTATTAGTGAACTCGGCATATGCAGAGACTATTGTTGAAATTGTGAAATATTGGCTGCCATATCCCCTATTTTTCAAAATTTTTAGATTTTTTTTTAGCATACATAATACCATCCCTAGTCTAAAATCAGGCGTCTTTTGAAAAGCACACAGGCTCTTAGAAGTTTTTTTGCCCCCCATGATACCTGGCGGGTATCATAATGAAATCATTAAATATATCAACAGTTTTTTCATTTGCGTAAAGCGCACTTACTGGGGGGCTTTACGGAAATTGGGGATTCCCTGGATACCATGGGGAAAACATCAAAAAAATTGACAGCAGTTTTTATCCCATGTAAAGCCCTCTTATGGAGGCTTTATGGAAATTTGGGGCTCTCTTGGCCCACTTACTGGGGCTTTACAGAAATTTGGGGACTCCCTGGGGACCATGGGGAAAACATAAAAAAGAAATGACAGCAGTTTTTACCCCATGTGAAGCTCACTCCCGGAGGCTGTACAGAAATTTGGGGCTCTATAGGCTCACTCGAAAAGTCCCTTATTTTCCCAAAGCCCCCAAGTCCTAGGGCTTTACCTTGCACATAATGGATGAAAAGGGTATAAACGGGTAGACCATATACCCGAACAATACTACTGCGTGTGTTTGATGATTATGGTTTGTACCAGTATGGCGCCATTTTTGGGTTTCCAGGGGTGGGTTTGCCACAAAGTTTGTAGCCCATTATTGTTGTGTTGTGGAGAAGAGGCAGGCAGAAAACTACTGGAGAGCACTGGCGATGGTGTCGGGAGAATGTACCTGAATCTTGTGGCTTCTGTTTGTCACGGAAGGTGAGAGAGTTGGAGCTCACAATGCTTCACGAGCTACTGCTGGCGCTGGTGGGTTGCACTGGCGATGTGTTCGTGGACGTGAAGCAGCAGGCTTCTGCTCTCGGCCTTACCACCACCACCACCACCACCTCAACAACCGGCTGCTCTTCTTCCCCACATCCCCAGCAAGACTCTACTACGCTAACCACCACCGACGACGATTGCACATTCCGCCTCGCTCCTGATTTGTCCTTCCTCCAGCACTCTGAAAGGTTCGCATTTCTCCTTTGTGTACACACCGAACCCTAAAATCCTGAAAACTCTCGCCTCTCGCTGCTGCTGCTAATATTATTCTCATCGCTTTCAGTGTTTTTGTTTTGCTGCAGGGAAGTGTTGGATAAGCTTCTTCGCCTTGGTTTCTATTACCGGGAGCTCAACAATTTTTGCCTGCAGTCGCGTAATTTGAGCTGGATCAACTCTTCGTACCCCCATAGCACAGATGGGTCGAATGCAAAGCAGCCAAGTGTTTATCGTCGGGCCCTGGCGAATGGGATTGTGGAAGTTCTTGCAGTCTATAGGTCGGCTGTACTGCAGGTGGAGCAAGCTCTCATGAGCGACCCAGTGCCCGTGTTGGCTTCAGTGACTCAAGGCCTCTATCAGGTCAGTCTGTCCCACCTACACTTACCCCACCATGTGCACAGGGCTCATGCTCAAAATTCAAATTGTTGTTCAGGTAATAGTACCAAGGCAAAGATAACATGTTCTTTTCCTTCATCAATTGTCAAATGCTCAAACAAGGAACTAGCCAAGAATCTGTTCAGGGTGCAGCAGGAGGCCCTGACCAGACTCTCTATGTAAGCCCTCTCCATGCCTTAGGCTTGGATGCTTGGTTGTATAGGGCTGTAGCTTACCCTCATAAGCCGGTTGCAGCTGAAATGAGGATACCATTGCGATTTTCCATTTAGCCTATGTGCCTTGCTTATGATGAAACCCTAAAGCCCTAAAGCCTACTACTTACTCATTCTAGTCATGTTAGTTTTGGTTTAGCCAGAACTGGCATAATGGTACCTTCAGTGTGTTATTGTGGGATTTCCTCTGTAATGTCATATATTATGACCACTGAATTGCACCATGTTGAAAGTGACCTTAACCACTGGTATCTTGTGTGAATATTCTATCTGTCACTTGCAGGATGAGAGATTATATGTTTCTGCATGCTTTAGTTCTGCATGCTATAGGCCTGGGCTTGTTTTGCTTGTCATCCGACATTGGCATTTGCACATCATGATTATTACAACTTTTACCTTATGAATGCAGTTTGAAGGCTTGCTGCCACCACTGCATGCACTTATACGGGAAGTAGAGAGAGAGGAGCTACGAGGGGGACGCTTGTTGAATTTGCTGCATGCCAAATGTCATTGTGGTGTCCCTGAGCTGCAAGCTTGTATGCAGCGGTTTGTATATCTGTCTTCAACCTGCAACACACTCTCTAGATCTGTAGAGAAATACAAAGGAGTAGTGGATTGTGGTTTCTGTGGATAAATCCATTAATTGTTTCAAAAGCAGATGGAATGGGGTGGGTTGAATGTAGGCTGCTGTGGCATGGGCATCAGGTGATGTATCGACAACTGGAAGCATGGATGGTGTATGGTTTGTTGCAAGATCAGCATCAGGAGTTTTTTGTGAGCAGGTAAAAACTTATCTATCATCTTCTGTATGTAACAGCTTCATTGGTTCTTGTGTACATGGTTTGCAATATCCTTCAAGGGATGACAGTAAGTGGGTTTGCTACAGACAGCAGGGTGCAGAAGGGACAGCCAACAATGAACATCCAACAGAGGCTGCACATCTGGCAGACTGGCATTCTGGCTTTTGTGTGTCCTTGGTCCGTATCCCTTTCACCTCCTCTTCCTGTGAAGCTTGTCTTATTTCAGAATGAAGACTGGCCACCTTTGCAGTCACGTTTTTTAATGCCAAATTGAGACAGACATGAAGAGCACTGAATAAAAGCAGTGGCTGGAAATGCATTTGTGGTTGTAAATATCCTGTTGGAACCCCTTACATGATTTTAAAGTTTCACCTACAACAGTTGCTAACATGTCTTGGCTTAGCAGGAAATGCTGCCAGAGTACATCACACTTCAAGTTGCAGAGTCAATTCTGTTTGTAGGGAAGGCACTTCAAGTACTGCGAAATCCTAGCCTGTCATTCAGGAGCCATGTCTCATCATCTCATGGGGTTGCATCCAAGACTTTCACTCGACCAAATGCAGCAACACAGGCTACCAAATTCTCAGCGCAGCCTAGTAGTGATTATCAAGGCCCTGAGCTTCTCTCCCCTGCACAAGCTAACAACATTGCTTCCATGCTCCGTGATCTCAAGGTATGATCTGTTGAATTCATCACTGTCCAAGTCTCCAGTATGTCTCTATGAACACTGGAGAGTCTGTGACAGTCAGGTTTCTGAATTGATGTCAAAAGAAAGGATGAGCCTTGGCAATGAATAAATTAGATGCATTACTCTGTTGTATGTTTGGAGGTGGATATTTCTCTTGGTTGATTTGGAGGTTACATTTTTGGTCATCACTTGCTATTAGGACTTCATTGTGGTATCCTTTCGTGAACTGCAGAAGGCTCCTAACTTCCATAAGATGTCTTTTGAGCGGGCAGTGGACTCAATTCGGGCTATTGCTGCAACACATCTTTGGCAGGTGCAGTAATACTGGCTAACTTGCCTAAGTCATCAAACCAAAGCCACTCATTAGTTCATTCTCTTGTCCTTCTTGAGGCATATTACCTTGGTTGAAATATTTTCCAGCACGTGACAGTGATATGATGCAGCTGGTGGTAGTGCATGCGGACCTAATTGGCCACTTGAAGGCCCTGAAAGATTATTTCCTGTTGGCTAAAGGTGACTTTTTCCAGGCAAGTATTTCAGCATCCTGCTATGAGTATCTGCAAATTAGTTCTTTTTCTGAGCTTGATGCAAACCTCCTTCTAGAGCGACTAGCCAACAAGCAAATGTGCAGGTGTTATGCATGCATGAGATGGCTGTTCTAAGAGAAAGGAGAATTTTGTGTTGGCTTTCAAGCAGCATTGCCTTCCTTCTTCGTGGCTAAATACGTCAACTGGTATTTTGCTGTTTCAATGTCAAATACACCTTTGGTTGCAGTGTTTTCT